>Ga0131853_10003612_pt1 | contig 27770 bp, 12 predicted proteins | sample TergutLab28metaG_FD_92764 | JGI IMG/M metagenome (GOLD analysis project Ga0131853, IMG submission 92764) | Labiotermes labralis P1 segment gut microbial communities from Petit-Saut dam, French Guiana - Lab288 P1 (version 2) (version 2) | ecosystem: Host-associated > Arthropoda: Insects >...
GAGAGGGGGGTGTATAGGGTCTTGGTGGGGAAGCCGGAGGGAAAGAGACCACTGGGGAGGCCTAGGCGTAGATGGGTGGATAATATTAGGATGGATCTCCGGGAGGTGGGATGTGGGTATATGGACTTGATTGGGCGGACCCAGGATAGAGATGGGTGGCGGACGCTTGTGATTGCGGTAATGAACCTTCGGGTTCCGTGAAATGTGGGGAATTTCTTGACTAGCTGCAAACCAGTTAGTTTCTCAAGAAGGACTCTGCACCATGGAGTAAGTAAATAAGTATATTCACGTACTGAATTCAGCTGACATATTTCTCTGCTAATTAATCACCCCCTAACGCCGAAAACTCATGTATTTTCGTATTTCCCTGAAACTGATCTAAAGAAATAGGTGGTCAAGTATAGGAAACAGCAACAGTTCCAGTATAGAGTCAAGACGTTCAGAGAATGAATGACACAGAGTCAAGTATTAGGCCTTAATTTTATCCCAAGGAAGTTGTGTTTACACAGTTGTAGATGGAACTTACTTCAGCTAAACAGTACTTCTTTCACTGAAACATATGTACAAGTGAAAAATAAGTGCAGCACATTTGAAACTTAAAACGTCATGACTCAGAGACCAGCACTTCCTGTTCGATGCTAAACTTCTTCCATCACCCAAAACAGATAACAGCTTCGACTCGATGCCACTAAAGTGACGGTTATTGCTTTCGTTCGAAATTCAGGACAGTGTTTCAGTTCAGGAAGTGGTCCAAATTACGTTGTCTTCCACGACCTCCATATTTTCGACAAGAACCTGCGTTTTATATTACTGTCATGGATTGGAATCTCATTACATCTTTCGAAACTTAAGATTGTTACAGCGGTATTACTGAGGATTTAAGATTTCCTAAGTGATTACAGACGTCTTTAAGTTCCATCTGACCGGACCTGTTGACTTTGATGATATGGCGCCACGATCGTTTGCAACGTCAGTTTCTGTTTACCTTCTGTACGGCGTAACATCCCACAAGACGTCCCTATTCAGCGCCGTATGGTACTGAGAATTTTTCTACTAATTTTGGCGTAAATTTCAGGACAGAAATTTTGCATCAACACGTTGCTTGATTAATGAATTGAATCTTGAGCTGATTAACTAAATAACTCCATGGAGAAGAGTCTTTCTTGAGAAGCTAACAGTTTCTCAGCCAGTCAAGAAATTCCCCGTAATTTATTGCACCCGAATTTTCATTGTCGCATTCACAGGAGCTCGCCACATGTCCGTATTCTAAGCCAGACCAATCCAGTCCATGCCACCCCATTCCAGTTCCTTAAGGTACGTTTTAATATTATCTTCCCATCTGCGTCTGGGTCTTCCAAAAGATCTCTTTCCCCCACTTATCCCTACCAAAACTCTGTATGCACATCTCCTCTCCCATACGTGTGACGTACCTCGCTCATCTCATTATTCTTGACCTGATCACCTGAATAATATTTGGTGAGGAGCACAGATCATTAAACGATCATTTTTACGTAGTTAGTTCATCGTTAATCTTAGTTTGACCACTCTGGGTTCCTTTCAACCAGAGTTGTTAATTGTGTTGTTCTATGTATTGTTTTTTGTAAATGTTTACTATACTACTGCCACGGGGTGTCAACCCAATTGCAGTTAACAAATATATCAATATTATGTGGTATTCTCCACTCTTCAGTTACCTCGTCCCTCTTAGGCCCAAATATCCTTTTCAACACTCTATTCCAAGACACCCTTAGCCTACGTTCCTCTCCCATTGTGAGTGTGAGGTGATGACAGGAGTGTTTAGAGGAACACTCACACTGAAGATAAGGCAGCATTATTAAGGATATCTTCACAGTTCCATAAACAGCGAGAAGATGTGTCATTTTCAATATTCACGCAATAGTATTCGAATTAACACATGGAGGAGGATGAGAAGGGATTAGAAGCATGCATTCAACTTTATTCGGAATCTCTGGCGTGAAAGAATCCACGTAAGAAAACTGGGAATTTATGGGATGATAATCTAAAAGAAATCAGACCTTTAAGAAATTGGTATAAGGGGGTTAACTGAGTTTAGACGCTTATTACAGAATCCAGTTATGTGCGCTTGTGAAATGAACGTCGAGGTTTCGGAAACTAAGGGAAACGTTTTGATCAACTGAATACCTGTCAACTTTCTAGAGAGATTTTGCTCTGTGTGGTTTAATATAGTCTTTCATCACTTTCAGATTCACTGCTGAAGGAACGTATGAAGAATTATGTTTATAATTAAAATTACACTTCTTCCCTTCAATTGATACATATAAACAGGCTTATCACTAAAAATTGCACTTATAAATCACTCCCGCATGTTTCGCCGTACTCTTGGAGTATCAGTACTTAAAAGATGTGTATGGCATGATTATAGAGCTTATCAATTGTAAATGTTAAAATATGTATTGCCAATTTGCGATTAAAACATCAATGTATAGTGATATGTTAAAATTATGCCACAATTATTAGAATACAAGACAGTTATTAACATCTGATAATCAGAACATTGTGAAATAGTGAAATCATTTCGTGTTTAATCTAGTTATAAATTTCAGATTTTAACACTGGATTAAACTCGAAAAGATTTCACTATCTCAAGATGTCTGGATACAGCGTATTTTAATGACTCTTGTATTGTAATGTTTCCGTGGGAACGACATTTTCAGCACGCGTATAGACCGGCCCTGCGGCCCACCCAGCCTCCTATACAATGGGTACCGGTTCTCCATCTCGTGGGTAAAGCGGCGAGTGTGTGGCTTTGACCACTTACCCTCATCTATGGCCGAGATCAAATAATGAGTAGAGGTATACCTCTACTGCTCCTTTGGACCTTCATGGCCTGTTCTATAGTGAAATTATTACTAAATTACTTTAATCTGACATTTACATCTGGACACGCATTATGTTGACCCTGCTCACGAAATGTATCAGTATTCCATGAGAATGGCCCCTTGAGGGCTGAAACATGTGGGAGTGTAAGAGTGTGAATTAAGTGGTGTTAACATTGTATTGGTATACAGCCGGATATTTACGTAAAATAGAGATATCTTTGCACGGATATGAACAAGGTAAAGTTCATGAAATCCGTTTCATACATGCCCTTTAAAATATATTTGCACCTCCGATAAGAAGAAGGTAAATGTGGTAAATCAGTTATTTGGGCACAGTTCCTATATGCTTGCAATTTGTCAGTCGTTCTTTCACAAAAGCTGATCATAAGGGTTGTATCCGCTTATTGATTGCGAAGAGGGGAGGAGGTTATGGGCAAGCAGTTGAGTATGAGACACCCATAAATGGTCCAGCTGATGCTGCTAACACAATAAGTTAAAGAGAAATATATTTCAAGCCACAAGTTCTAGAACTTAGGCCTTACGAACCCGAATACTATCTGAGGTGATAGATCGACTCCTGTTAGCTACTTGACGTTCAGTCTGATTGATACAAGCGTGTAACCAAACGTGGGGCTAAGAAGGACTTGCGAGAACATATCGACATTATGGCATGTCGCTTGACATATGGAGTACTCAAGAATATTTTCGTTGGAAAGTAGGTTCAACATATTAGGGCCTTACCTATCACTCGAAGTTCTGCCACTGTTCCTTAAATTTTCCTGTTTGCCTGCGTTGGCGGACTTCGCCGCATCTTTCGATGTATGTGAAGTTGCATCCTTTTTTCTAGTTTGCGGGTAAATCGAATTTAGAAAGGCTTGTTTATACAAATCACGAAAGATTTGCTCACACCCTGAATTTAGTGGCTGACCTGTCACAAAAGTTGTCATTACACATAGGTTTCGACATCATAAATATGATTCTTCTGTATCAAACCAATATAGCCCAAAATGTTTTAACTTAGTCTCTCCTACACCTTTGTGTTAATAGACTAAGTAACGAGCAAAATACACAAAGAATACAACATAACGTCATAATTTTGTCAAAGTCCCACGAGTTTAAAGGCCACTTTAACTACAATCTTCATGAGAGTTTTTATTGATACAAACCGGAATGTCTTAACCGCTGATCCCAGTGGCCATGCCGTCTAAGAGTTGTGTCTGCGGCGGTTCGCTTGCTGGTATTTCGGGTTCGAATCCTCCTGGAGTATGGATGTCTCTTTGATTGTTGTGTGTTTTGTCAGAAGTCTTTGCGATGGGCCCATCATTCTTCCAGAGAAGTCCTATTGAATGTGGTGTGTCTGAGTTTGATCTCGAAAAGTCAACGATGAGGAAGCCTAGGCCCACTAGGGCTGGCGAGACATGGAAAAAAGTGTATGTTAATATCTTTGGCATAGGTAAAACACAAGGTTAAACGGGAAATTAAATTAGCCCTCCTTCTTCCTTGAATGATTTTACAGGGAAAGAAAACGACGGTTGCTGTACTATACTTAGTGTTATCATACGTTATTATTATGATTATGTTCAGCAAAATTGTTAGGGTTAACCTTAATTATGTAATTAATAAATATATGTCTTGCTGATTTTACTTTGTCAGATGTATGTAGTTTACTAGCTCCCTACTGTCTGTACATTACCTTTCGAGAGATAATTGCTGCCAGGTTACGAATTACTTATTGACAAAGAAAATAATAACAAAGTAGAAACTAGGTTTATGCGTACGTTTAGTTTCCATGCTTTTAACAGTTATAAAACTGGTGACGATTATTGCATTCTCTACGCCGTGTATCAACATCTAACTTCATACGTACGTTTGGTCGAATAATGTATGATGAGATATTCGTGAAAAGCGACGAAACACGAAAAACCTCATTGACGATAACGGGTTCAAAATCGATATGGGTAGCGGTTAAGTTCGGATTTGGATTAAAGGCCGTCGCAATACCTCTGTGTCAATCTGTTTATTCATTGTCCTTTAAATGATATTGCTACTTGTTAATCCAATATTATAGTGTTGCACATTCCGTGAAATTGAAAAAAAAAATTGTCTCACAAGTGCCATCACGTATAACAGTAAAGCAGTGGTAGGTTTATCTGTGGAGACTTTAACTAGAGATGGGAACTACCCGTTCAAATTTCAGCGGCCTTTTTGTAGTTGTAACAATATTATGCGGAATTTGACTCTCCGAGTGTCGCTGGAGAAGATTCCGATTATCTGGGGCGCTACGCCATGTCGTTTCCGGATATTTCGAAGCACGTAGTGCCTTTCATATCCACGGTCAAGCAGTCCAATACTTGGAGTGATTTGAAAATGGATATACTACGATATTCCGTAATATCGAGAACTGTGCGCCCAGTAACACAGGGCAGCGTCTCAGAGGACTCGATATTTGATGTTGGTATGATGAATCAGTCTTTGTTGCCAGTGTATGGAGAATCAAAAGTATATAATGAAAATATATTTCTCTTTGTGATTACCTGTACAATTCCCGGAGAATAATAGCCCCCGGCTCATATATGTATTGAATTTTTGTGGGAATTAATCTACAGAATTTCTACAATTACAGCGCATGTCTGCTTAATATTAGGGTGACAACTGTCTCGAGCATAAAAACATTCCCATGATCAGTATCTGCTTTGTGTAGTAAGATATTTAAATAAGCCATAACTTCAAAAGAAAGTTACATTAATACTATCTACACGTGAGCGTACTTGGGTATGTGTGTGTGTGTGTGTGTGTGTGTGTGTGTGTGTGTGTGCCCATGGGCCCGAACGTTGTTAGATCACATGTCGTATTGGACAAATATGTATCGCACGTCTCGCAATCATAACCCGGCCCTTCTTCAGGAGGCTTGAATGAAACAGGGATTACATTTACTTCGGCCTTCCGTAATTAAACTCATTTTTAATCAATAGTGATGTGATTAAAATGCACTTAAGTGACTCAAGCAGATCTGTGATTAATAAAGTACTTATTGTCTTCCTGTAAGTTAAATAATATGACAGGTTCTTCACTTTCATCTTGCATCATTTAGAAAACATTCACAAAGATTTTTTTCTTTTGGCCCAACATCTCCCAGTGAGCCAGGTCCTCCTCTTTCACGAGGTTTCTAGATCACACACAACGACACATCATAGTAGGACTCCTCTGGACGAGTGATCAGCTCCTCGCAGACACCTCAGTCTCACAGCACACAACATTCACAACAGACAGACATCATGCCCCCGGTGGGATTCGAACACAATCTCAGCAACCTAGAGGCCGCAGACCTACGCCTTAGACGGTGTGGCCACTGGAATCGACTCACAAAGGTTTAGGCCTACAAATTATATAAATCGCTATGAAGTTAATTTAAACCTTTTGAAGAGTATTTATAATTTGTTGCATAATACTGAGGTGGTGGTTTTGACAAAACTGCCCACCAGTCGGCATTTGTGATGACATCTGCCAAACAGAAGGCAGCTGTGATGACGCGTGCATTTCATACAGCAGTTCTGATGAGAATATTTGCCAAATTGTTATGAATATCTCCATGCAACTGACAGCAGCATTTAGATGTATTTTGTTTCAAAAGTCACAGTCTGAAAAATGGATTTATTTTAGTTTGTTCAGTGACTTTAGAATGATATCACATATTTTTGTAGAAAATGCATACATACCCGATATTTGGCAGATATAGAGTAAATTGTTTGAGTTTGACTAATCGATTGGCGGAAGTCGTGTTACTTTACGTGCGTGAATATTGGTTTATTTAACAGCGATTAGCACCTGCGCAGGTTTTGTAGCATAAAATGATGTTTGGTGGTGAATGATGAATTGGTAAGAATGAGGAAGGAAGAGGTCAAATAATATCTAAGCCAATATTCTAACATTTTCATGGAGAAACTGCGAAAAATCGGCAGACATGGTTGACGATCTTAGGGTTAAGCTTCGAAATTCGTACCTCCAAAATAAAAAATAAATGGAATGAGTATTAAATGATCCGACCATTTCGGCTTTTTTGTTTTAGTTTATTTATCCTTTTTTAGCCTGGCGGTTATTATATGTGCCACTAGGTTCAACACATTCTGCCTACATAGCGCGTTTATATGTTTCGAACGGATTTTGATACTAACACGATTATTGCTCTGTGCAATATTAACCGACTGGTTATAACGAAAGTTGACTGCTTTTACTGCGCGGTACGAACTGAATCTTTAAATAGGTCTTTAAAGGGCAAACCATGATTTATGACACTGAGTGCCGTATGTAGCTGATAGTTCACGATGAATTTTGAACGGAAGTTTTAAAAGTCAAAACTTCCTTTAAGGTACTACCACAGAACTTTACATGCGGAACTATGGGAGAGCACGAAGCACCCACGTCAGGATATCCGATGTTCGAACCGAGGTCCCAAACCTAAGCATTCGACAGCGACTGATTCTTTGGTTTATTCACCGACACCCTTCAAATGCAGGTTCGAGTTGCAGGATGACCTTCAAAGACCTGTTGCAAAACTGTGCGCTAGGAAGATGTCACTGAGTTTTTTTAAGGTGTAATCACAAAATTATCTTGAGGAAGAGAACTAAGTTAGGGGTCCTCCAAACCGAGATTCCAAACTGTCATTTCTACCTATGATTGAGAAATACTAACAACATGAAAAATCAGGTTTCCTTACATGTGAAAACGACGAAGAACAGGATAAATGAAAAGATGACAGGAAACAAGCGCTGTCGACATGTGGAGTGATGAACATAGGTGCAGTTACTGCGGTTTACTGGGTCACGCCCGGGTCATTATACGCACACCCCTCAGACTGTCGCTCTGTGGAACGGCCTCTGCTGCCAGCCCACAGAATGAAGAATGCAGCTCGATAATTTGAGATCAGTCTGTTCCATTTTCAGATTCGTGCTGGAACGATTCTTTCCCTGCAGTCTGTTCCCTCATAGCAACTTCCTTGATAATTTATCACCTGCTTTTTAGCGTATAACGAATATTACACGTTTTCCTTTCCGTGTAGGCAGTCATAACATGCGAGAAGCGAACCAACACGCGACATTTGTTGCATTAAGAATCCGCTGTTGCAACGCGAGATAAGGGACGAACTGTATGTTTAAAAGAATTCTTATTTATACCATTAAACGTTAACGAAATTGAAGGCATAGATCTTACAATCTTAAATGTTTCATTCGTGTAATTATATTACGCTGAGAGAAATTTATTTTTGCTTAGAAAATGACTACGAAAACTCTAGCGTGAATTCTTACATATTTTTTTTTTCGGAGCATATATTTTTGTATTATATTTGAGCCTGGTATACCTATGGCGAATTACGGCAGTTGGGATGCGTGGGACATGCAAATGGCACGGGTAAAATTAGGAATCCGTGCGCAATCGCAGAACACAAAGTGAAAAGATGTTGTGGTTGGATATGTATGTAGGTTTACAATACATAAGGCATATTCACTAACAGGTTGTGAGGGCGATGGCTATGGTTATCGGATACGGGAAAGGGGCTAATGGCGCACGCTTGTGAATGCGGTAAGAAGACATTTGGTTCCATAAAACTTTGAGAATTTCTCGACGAGCTAAGCGAGTACGGTCTTCTCAAGAACGATTCTTTCTCACTGAGTTAGTAGTTGGTTCTAATCCAGCATGTGTGCTGCACCAAGGCGAAAGTGTTGACACGTTAAGAATTTTGGACGATACAAATTATATAAAATTCACCTGTTTGTATTTGTCCACTCTGTCGCCAGGATTCTGACCTTGATATTCCTGTAAATAATTTTCTAAAGGTCACGCCATTTCCCGTGACCCATACAAGCAGTATGGAGGAATAATATTCATCTTCGCAGACTATTTTCAGTACACATCACCCGCAGAACGTCTGTTCTCTAAATGTGATATTCGATAATTTGCTTCTGAGGTGGCAGAAAGGCGATTTCTTTGGACAGAAACAAAAAAAAAATATATATAGTTTCTAAAATATTATAAATCAACTGTTTATGTGTCGCAGCAGTTCAGTGACAAAGGCGCACGTTTCTACGGGTTTGTAATTCGAAGCCATTTTCATCAGTGATGAGCTTCTTTGGGCATGTGGATTAAATAAAAGAAAAATACTCGCGGGTCCCATAAATATGTGTAAAACGTCTTCAAAATTATCGTTTTATGTATGCAACTTTTTTGTCTTTCGTCAAAATTCATTACTAGGCTCAGCTGGAAACATATCTAAGATTGAAAAATTGTTTTGGCTGTCTTTTTATTTTGGTTGCTTTACTTATGTGAATTTTATAAAAGCGAGGCTCTGTTGAGTTATATTTTGTTTCAACCTTGTTTATTTTGCAGCGTTCTGATTCTGAAGGTCGTTGTGTTTACATCTTAAAGTTCATGCTTCGACGTATTTACTTTTCCTTCAACCGTCTTTACTAAAAAAGCCACTCGATCATACTTTTGCGGGAAGATACATGCTAGAACTATCTAAATCGAGTCGTATGAAAATTGACCTTATAGACCCATGATAAACGTTGTCAAGCAATTTTAATTTTGGATTATTTTGAATCACATCAAAGGTCGCTGCTTAAGGGTATCAGTGAACTTACGCGTTTATCGTGAACTGAGTACATTGTGACACAAGGGTCCAAACTTTCAGGACTCTGAGGTAGTCCTGGAACGTCAGAACTTGCGCAACTACACGGGAAGAATAAGGCCCTCGAACTTGGATTCCGGGGACCTGATCCGATAGCGTGCCACCATCTGGTATGCGTAATAACGAATATTGCAGGAACTGCGAGAGATCAGTCCGTAAAATTACCTTTTTTATTAGGTTTTGTGCATGGGGCTCAGTGAGAGAAAGAAGAAACCGTGTATAATTTAATTCCAAAAATATATTACGAAAACATAATAACGCAAGTTAGAGCAGGAACGATGTTGCATATAGCTCTAGACTGACAAAGCCCCTAAGTCCAGACCATGTCACTGACCAGAACTACCATAGGCCTTGTTCATGTCCAAAGTAAACATTCCTACTGTGTAGGTGCGATGGGAAGGTGTAGACTACCAGAAGGGCGTCGGGGTTCAAGACTGTTAAGTTCCCTCTGTTCCTTCGAAGAGAGTGAGTGACGCACTCGGCAGTCATCTCCTAGTACCTCTGAGTGTGATGATGATCTGTACCGTAACTTTTTTATACCATTTTCTGCCCATCTTCGTCACATCAGTTTGTTTTTTCCCCAATGAAACAAAAGTGCGACAAACTCTTTTTTTTGACCTCGGTCTAGACGTGCTGTCTTCCAAGTATCTGGCCATCAGAAAATAACCTGCATTTCAGTTACTTTACATCAGTTACATTATCACAAACAGTGTCTACTTTACGAAATAAGTGTGGAATTCCATAACATAAGATTTCTTCCATCATTCGTCCAAAGTAAAAGCTTCATTTGAAAAGTACTTTCAATACCTTCTAACTAATCACTGTTCTAAAACATTCACTACATTACAGAGTATTTTCACAGATATGAAGCAAACTTTGTTTTGTCTTGGGAATTTTTGTCTGACCGGTAAAGTGGGCGAATATTAGTTAATCCCCCCTATGTTAGGACTGTGTGATTGTCATGAACATGTCAGACTCATTTTGTGATAGATTTTAAGAGATTTAAGATAGGCTTTGGGCTTATTTCAGTTCTTCGAGCAATTCGGTCCAGCTTCTTTTAAGGCACGTACGTTGTAAGAGTGTGTTGCGGGCACTCGTGAATACGGTGAGCGGATCTACTCTTTTATAAAGAAAGAAAATAGATGATTGTCCGAGCGGATTGTAGGTTCTCAGGAAGGACCGTACCGATCCCGGCAGCCACACGGTTTTAGGCGTGGGTTTACGGCAACTCGCTTGATGGGGTTACGGGTTTGAACCACGCCGGGTCTTGGATGTCTGTCTGTTGTGCTGTGTGTTGTCGGGTATAGATTGCTTGGACGGACCGATTCCTCTTCTACAACTCTCTTACCGTATGTGTATGATTGTTACAAGGTGCAATAGTAACCCTCTGCACCTAGAATGAACATGTAGAAAGAGGTCAAAATAAGAAGGAAGACAAGAAGGACTGTGGACTAAATATTTAATTAATTAGTTACTACAGCTTGTGACGTTCCCTGTTGTTACTTTTTTTTTTTTGAGGCGTTTTCACTAAAACATCCGGCCAGTGCCGTGCTCTAACCAAAATGAAGGAACATTGTCACAAAATCGCATATGGTTGTTACACATGATGTCACCACACACCTGGCATAACTTAAACATCACTGATTATAAGGAAATGAGAAGATAAATACATTTCGGACCTATCTCGCCGACTGTTAATAAGTTTAGTAGGTTTTGTACAATGGTACAAATGGTACAATGGTACAAATGGTATGTCTGCAACAAATGTGCATAGATATTAGTATAACAATGCAAATAAATGTGATGTGCGCGCAGTCGGAAATGATGGGCGACTTGGTGCTGTCGCCGTGGTGTTTGGCTACTGGCTCGCATCCGCTAAATGTACGTCTGTAGAAGACAGTTATCTCGAAGGCGACCACAGTTCCATCTATAAATTAAAATAATCTAGGCGATTCCAGTCTTATGGAATATGAGGTCATGTATAGGTGTGTGAGCAATGACGTTTCGAAGAACCTTTCTTTTTCTGTCTAGAGTGTATCTCAATGTCCTGATTATGGAAGCAGCATGCTGCTCAGCAACGTTTGTAGCTACATACGAGTCTAAATGCTTATTATGCAAAAACACTGGAATCGTTCATCATCAATACTTGCAGAAACTCAAATCTCACTACGTAAATATATGTTTTAATGTCACCCTACGTTTTAATGTCACCCTAAGGGTACAGTTGCCCTTTGTTCTTTTGTTGAAGTTTGGCAGATTTTCTTCACAGCTGCGCAACAGCACCAGCAGTATCCGTTGGACTTCGACATAGTTAGTCAAACGACTATTTTTCCGATTGTGTATGTTGAAATGCTTTGTTAGTTTTCTCTTCCGTCATCAAAGACTCCCGAGTTTTGCTTATACAAATAAACCAAGATGGATTCCCATTAAATTCGTAGAGCCTTGATTCCTCTCACAGACTGCCTCTGCTTTGCATACTGTCCTAACACCCCCCTCCCCCTCCTCCGAGATTTATCAAACGCGAGCTTCTCTGTAAGCCTGTTCCTTTCACAGTATGTCATTATTACCTTCCTTCATTCGTTTTCTCTTTCTTACGTCAGTGATTAACGTCACGTTATTTTCTTTGAGATTGTAAAACAAATTTGTGATCAGATAAAATCTTTAGAAAACGGAGAGAATAACTTTACCGAAGATAATGTCTGGTTTACATTTTTAATACTTTCTTAAGAAATGGCGTGAGAGCGTGTAAATGTCAGGGGATTATTGGGTGCGTGAAAGACATATTTCATGAAGAGAGCCAATGTATGCAGAGCGTAATATTGAGGCACGTACTTGCAACCATTGCTGCAGTGAAAAATCGTTAAGTATTAAATATTCTGAGTGTATATTCGTAACCTTAGGTATCCAGCTTGCAATGCGCATGCATCGTATTGCCTTACGTGGCGTGCCCGGCTGTACAATATTTTCCACATTATCTCACAAACGGCACCATTTTCGATACACGTTAGTGTCCATGTGTTGGGACTTTTCTATAAATCTGTTGGAAAAATATTTATCATTCTAAGAAGAACTGAGCAAGATATGATCAAAAATGAGTATTGGTCTTCAAGTAGACTACCCGTTCTTCTAGTCCGATTTTAATGAAATTTGAACTTTCTGGACAAGTTTTTTAGTAATAGTTGTAATACCAAATGTCATGACAATCCGTGCAGTGGGAGCCCAGTTGTTCCATGCGGAGAGATGGAAAGACAGACATTACAGACTGACGAAGCTAATAGTTGTTTTTCGTAAATTTATGACGCGCCTCAAAAGACTGGTCTTCCATGGAAATAGAAACGAAAAAACCTGCAAAATAAGGAATCATCTTCCTTGAAATTTCCAGTGGCTAGTATATGAGTGATCAAGGCAGAAAAGATGTACCTTCGGCATATATGAGGAAGATGAACGACGCATACATAATTTTGACCAAAAATGGTGATGGGAAGCAGTTACTCGGGAGACATAGGAGAAAATAGTAATTAAATACCAATAGATATATGTCTCAGAGTAATAATGTGTAAATTGATTAATTTTTGACTCGAGAGCGAACTGTTATAAAGATGGAAATACAACCCACATAGTTCCATAAAACTTGCGAAAATTTCTGATATTATTCTAGCTATCAGCCTGTTAAGGATTTCGCTCCATGTAGTTAACTGTCAGCGCCCGATAATGTGGTGTAGCCTGTGCTGAATATTAATGCAACGTGTGTAGTCAGTTACCGATGACCCTAAAAGTAATGCCTTCTGCAGTATGAGAGATCTTTATATTAGAATGTGTTCGAATTGAGACGATTTAACATTTGAATTCGTTACTTTCTTCCGATAAATGAAACTTGACGTATTATTTTAATTCAGTTATTTGATAACTCATTATACATAGTGTTTCCGACAGACATGTTAATGTTCATTGTTTTCCGAATTTAAGTGACGTCCAACAAAAGCTGTGTGCCATACCCGTAATTGTAAGTGATGTCTACTAAATGCCAGGCCGACTGTACTGTTTGACTTGTGATCTCTCTGGCTGACCTACTGCATGAGCTGAACTCAATTGCTGTCCTAATGGACTGGCTGACCTGTACCGTCTAAACTCAATGACCGACCTACCGGTCTGACTGATTCGACACATTCCCTACTGGAATTAATGAACCCAGCTGACCTACTGGACTGACCGAACTCACTGAATGGCTTACTTGACTTACTGAACCCATTAAGTGACCTACTGGATTGATTGACCTGACTGGCTGATCTACTAGACTGGATTACTTAATGGCCTGTTGGACTGTATGAATACACTGACAGGCCTACTGAACTTGCTCACTTACTGTCTGCTGGACTGGCTGAACTCACTGACCTCCTGATCTGACTGAACACACTGAGTGAAATTCTCACTTCCCTGCTGAACTGAATGAATTTACTTAAGTGCTAAACTGGCTGAATTCGCCACTTGAAATCCTGAACTGACAGAACTTACCGACTGAAGTACTTGACGGAATGAACTAGCTTGGCTGACTTACTGCCCAGTCATACGTAGACTGAAATCTAGTTAGAAATGTAATCTGAAAGCCTAATGGACTTACCCTGCAAGCTGGATTGGCTGACTGAATTATCTATTGGTTCGACTGTGTGCATGATACAGTAATTGATTGAAGAAAATGACAACATGGAGACACTAATTCTGAAGACTCATGTCTTTTGGGAAGTGACACTCCTATTTTGGCCGAGTAGTTCTTTAAGTTTTAAAGCACTTTTTGTTCTTTTGCTGACCGTGCATCTCAGTATAATATTAGTAATTAACCAAATTAATGCACAAACTTTTGTTTTATAATAAGTTTATTATATTCTTCTACATGTTTCGAGCACTCTTGTGCTCGAAACATGTACAAGGAGTACACCTGCGTCCTATTTCAATACAGTCTTTGTCAATCCAACACTACGGCTAAACTGTCATAAAAAGGAATGGAATCGCATTATAATCCTAGTAATTAACTAACGTGATGCACAAAACCTTGTTTTATAATAAGTTTATTATAAAACAAGAATTTGTGCATTAAGTTGGTTAATTACTAAGATTTTAAAGCACTGTCCTTCAAAACGTCGGGAACTACAAATAAGAAGAATCAGTTTCACTCCCAAAGACTTGAATTTTAACAACATGTTTATGGCATCCAAAAATCTTGCATAAGTTTCATGGCGTTTTTGCCGACCTATGAAACCAATACCGCCTGAGGAAATTTCGATGCCCATAATATGTCTCAGCATTACTGAAAACCGTAAATACAAAAGAGTGGAAAGATTGAGGGAACTGAAGACATCAGTTTTCGATTGGCTGACGAGCTTTAAACAAAGTTCAAGCAATCGTTTATGTTTCGTCAACGAAATGACCCCTGTGAGAACAAGGTCAAGAAACGTTGGAAAGAATGTATCGGCTTCTACCTTCTTAACAAGTCCTTGTGCGGCTCCTATTGCACCTTATGAACCTTATGAAATGATAAGACGCAACGGCGTAGAGAAATGCGAAAACCGTAAGTGACTGACAGGTTTTAATTAACGCAGCCCAGAACATCCCTCTAACAAAAAGACAAATATTTTCTATGACAAGAAACACTAGCCAGTCTTCTGCTGGAAATCCCGGCACAGTTTCAAACCCAAGAGTACAGCATACACTTGTTGGCTCCGGCGGTGGTTTATCTTCATTGTAATCGATTTTCAAGCTCTGAAACGATGTGGGTGCATTAAAACAGGAGTTTGCGGGTGGTAACTTAGCACTGTAACCTGCAGAGGGGAGGACAGAAGGTTTCGCGGCGTTAGGAATTAGTGACCGAAGCAAATTTATTGTACTGTGTATCAGTACCTGTAAAAACGTGCTCCAGATTTAGCAGTCCTGTTACCCACAATATATGGTGAAACTTTTTAAGGTCATGATTTTAGTACTTTTTTTTTGGAAAACAGAGCAAGTCTCCGAAACACTGGCGTTTAATCCATCTACTTGCTTGAGAGGTATTTATGGCTATTTATGGTGTAAGTTACCTCCTCTCTTATTACTAATTACCAGTTTATTATGATGGAAGCTTATTATTCACTGCGTAGACTTAAAATTATATTAAATTCTTTACATTTCTTTCACATTTGGATATACGTAGCTCCATATCAAATATCTATATTCATCCAATAGCCGACAGATCGTAACTTCATCAATACGATGAAAGCTTTCAAGTGGATTCCCCAAATGTACCGCTGCGTTACCCGTGTGTGTGTGTGTGTGTGTGTGTGTGTGTGGTTTCTTTGTTATGCCCGCTTCATCCGCTGTATAGTATGTAAACTTCTTGGGTGCCTTTCCAAAAAGTGGCACGAAAGAATTTCATGGCTCCTGTGCCTCTACATGGTAGATACGAGTACTTACCCAGCATTAAGCAGCATGATGCTGAAAAACATCATGCCTAATATTGCATCAAAACGGGGCCCAGCTTTTATTCTTGTGATGCACAGTCTGTGGCTCCGTAAACCTGCGACCCCCACTGGGCGCACTGGTAATCACCAGATGACAATTTAATAGGAAGCGTTCGTGGAATGATACTGAGAGCAGAAATCAAAAGTACTGGGATAAAATCTGTTCGAATTTTCACTTTATCCAGCAATAATCCCCCATGGAGTGCCGAGTAAGGAGTCGCTGACTAACCCCCTGCGTTATATCACGGCCCCAAATGGGTCCACACAACGGACATGTTGAATTTTTTTTCACTCCAGACCTTCAGTGTGAGGGGTGGGGCCGGAATTGACAACTAACACGTAACGTACTGGACTTCGAACTGGACGGACTTCGTATAAGTTCTAGTGGCGAACTGTTGTGAACTTCATACACTGTCAGTTGCCAAAAGGTGGGTAATATCTTGGTCAACTGAGAGCAGTTCATTGGATGTTACAATTTCTTTGATTCGTTTACAGACACTTGGCTAGCATCCTTCAATATATTCGAAAAGTAATCTATGTTATGTATACCAAATTAGGTAAGCATTTTTTGACGATATTCGATACTGTATCTCCTGTCCTTCTGAGCTACATTTTCATCATCAGCGAGTTGTAACGTAATGTAGGTTTTCAAATATTGTATAGGGCCTACCATACATTTGCAAGCAAACAGTATTCATTCATTTAGTAGTCTGTCCTACGACAGGTCCAAATTCTCTTCCAAAGCGAGCTTTCCGCATAGTGCGATCTAGAGCTTCCTCCTTCAAGTGAGAGTATCCTGTCCTTTCCTTAGGTTCATCCTTTAGCTTCCCACGTCCTCTTCCTCGTCTTCCTGTCACTTCTATCCCCTCTTTTATCTTTCCTTCAAAAACCTGTTGTAGAAGGCAGTTTCTACGCAAAATGTGGCCAATCCAGTTAGTCTTCTGTTTACTTATTTTATGTAGGATATTTCTCTGCTCCTTGACTCTAAGTAACACTTCTTCATTTCTCGCATGATCGGTCCAAATGATCTCCATCCTTCTCCAGCACCACATTTCAAAACTTTCCAGGTGTTTCTGATCTACCAGACAGTATTATGTGAGATTTATTCCAAAATATTCATTAGGTAAAACATACTTATTTCTTCAATTAAAATGCTCGATATTTTTGTTCGAATTTAGCCAAATTTGCAACCTTCCGACAAATTATAATACAAGCCTCCAACATAAAAGTTTAGGAAACTGTCCAGTGGGAGTCGAGGTGGTAGGTGCAGCCGGACAGAGGGACTCACGGATATGATGAAGCTACTAGACGCCTTTCTCGAATTTGCTAACGGGCGTAGGAAGCAGGTTTTATTAACAATTCATTAACTAACAACATATAAACTCTACGTGAAAATTACTGTAGGAGTATGTCTGTACTGTAGTGAATGAGCGAATATGAAGACGTCTCAGCCGTGTTCTTCAGTTACTACACGACTTGCTCCAGCCTGTCGAGAGAGCGGTCTACTGGCAACGTTCCCAAAGCAGATACGCTTCGCTGCCAGCTTCATGTTTAAGATGTTAGGTGTCCTCTTTAGTCAGTCAGGAAAAGTGAACTGCACCGCCAAACTTTCAGCTACTCTTCCTACAACATGATGGTTTTATTTTAAAACATGGTCGCCTGTGTCATAATTTTATACTTCAGTATGTGATGGGTTCCTTGGTGGCAAGAATTTTTGAATTTCTAATTTAAAGTACATTCTTGGTAAATTCATGGCGTGGTATTCACTGCAGAATTTTACCATGGTGTTATTAGGTATATGAATATGGTAGGAAACCAAATTGCCGGAAAGTCCTAATATATTTATGTATATTATAAAATATTTAAGAATATTCCTAATTGTAGCGTCTACGAAATGCACTAACGAACAGACGGGAGGTTCTTAATGTACATATTCGAGTACATTGTGCAAAATATTATTATCACCATTATTATTATTATTACTATTATTTAGCACTTTTATTTAGGTATTCGCAATTTTGTACCCGAAGTAAGTCGTGTTTTTACGGTGTATAATGTTGCAACTATCCCCATGGTACGCGTTTTGCAGTTTTGTATTAGTACGTTCCGGAGTGTTTGCGCATTGCCCTTTGAGGCTGTTTCTCCAGCCACTTTATGTTGTTCTTTCTGTATTGTGTTCAGGTATTTTTTAATGATTTTGAGAGTGTTCCAATTGACCCTCCTATTACTGGTATCAATTTAGTTGTACATTCCATATACGTTTCCGCTTTCCTTTCGGCTTCTTTGGTGATCACATATTCCTGAAATTCCAGTGTTCCTTTTTCACTAGCACGGATTATTTTTGTTGTTGTTGTAAAGGATATTTCTTTCAGTTTTCACACATTCCTTCCTTTAAGATGGTTACCTTACTTTTGCACTTACTTTGATACATGCTCATACCAGTGTTTCTTGTCAAATTCTACCCCTATCTCCTTTCATATGCTAATAGTTGGGCACACGGCCTATCACGTCGTTCTTTCTGTATATGTTCTTACAGCAATATTGGGTAGGCTGACGTAATGTAGTCTATTGTATCCCCATATTATTTACGTCTGCCTTTGCAAACTTTCTGTTTTGAATATTTTTATTGTATGATTATGGTTTGTAACGCGTGATTTATACTCTTATTCGCTTTCCTTTTAGGACTGAGCATTCTAGAGCTTCTCTGTTATGGTGCTTTTATTATTATTATTATTATTTTAAACCTCTAAAATACGCCGGAATAGTGCCTCAAATTAAGCCACACCCTTTTTCTCTCACAACCTCTGTAATTTACTCTGTTTGAACCCGTTAAAGACCAACATGTATCTATATTGTATATAAAGATTCAATTCTTACCTCACAGAAACTACTTTGCTTCCATTAGAAAGACAAGTCTACGAAGGCCGTGTAAGGAAACATTTGTTGTTTGTTGTCAGAAATATACGATAAACGTAAAAATAATGAGTGTATAAAAACGAGAACTTTAATATCAGACCTGGTGGTTCGTTTACTAACAATTAGTGTTTAAATGCTTAAGTCTCCAGACAATGGTATCTCGTGAAAGCTTCTTGCATAAAATTATAAACAGGCCTAAATAAATAATACATGAAAGTTTAAAAAATCTACGTTTTTTAGGCCTGATAATGATAACACAATTTTAACTACCGAATTACGAGTGTAATGTAAGAAGTATTTTAAATAAAACGGTGTTACAACCTCGCAGCAAACCCTCTGCCTTTTTATTGCAAGGTTAGATTGATTAGTGCTGTTTAGGTATGACTACAATAGGTCCCTTTTCCCCCGGACATGTCCTCTTTTTCGACTCCACAATTTCTGTACGGGCGGATTTTTTGTATTTGTAGAAATGTCCGGAATTTGAATATTTCCTTTTACGTAAAGCTTTTGCTTATTTTATTACTACTTAAAGTACAAAAAACATTTCTACTACTTCATACAAAAGTAAAGAACATAATATTTTATGATCATTTTCGGGGTCAAAGAAAGTTGACTTTCCTAGTGTCTGGGAAAACATAAATGCGGAAATTCTTAACAATCTGAAAGCAGTGAAAATCATGCTTAGAACGCCTGTCTCTAAATTACATATTCACGAAGTTTAAAAAAGCTACTAACAGAGAAACTTCTGAGGAAACTTACTGAATACAATTATGACTATTTTTATGTCGTGTTTCGTAACGCCCTTTTTCGCTGACGTTCTCTTTTTTTATGGTCTGTAAGTCGGAGAATCTTTGGTCTTGTGACTGATAGATGTATGGCAATCCTAGTGCACAGAAATAGACACTCCTTGTTCTCAGAATTGAAGATAGTTATGAAAGCTGTCTGCAGGAAAATTTCACGGCCCTTAATGTAAACTTCATATTTCCCATCGCAGACACTGTGCTTTGATGGTTAATTAGGGTGTTTAAATGTAATATTAGGCATTGTTTGTTACGTCGCTACTAGTGACCCCCACAACAACAACAACATAACACTAATTCCATGAAACAGAGGCCTTCATTAAAAGTTAACAGGTTCACAGCTTGTCCTCGCACTTTATGGAAACCGAAAGTTCGTTACTGCTCTCGCAAGAACCTTCCATAGCAATCTAGTCCATGCTTTATAATCCCACTTCTCGTAGATCCATTTTAATATGCAACAACTACTACAGCTAAAACAACAACAACAACAACAACAACATACTGAACCAAATGAGCGTGGCCACATTAAATAGGTCCTACATAATAAATGTTGTATATAGTTACGTGCCGGTCCCAGTGACCGGGCGATCGAAGGTGTAGGTCTACGGCGGTTCGCCCGCTGAGATTGTGGGTTCGAATCCCGTCGGAGGCATGGATGTTTGTGTCTTGTGAATTTTGTGTGTTGCCAGGTAGTGGTCTCTGCGACGATCTGATCACTCGTCCAGATGAGTCCTACCGTATGTGGTGCGTCGTTGTGTGTGATCTAGAAACCTCAAAAATGAGGAGGCCATGGCCTGTGTTGGGCCCCACCGTCACAGCAAATATATATGTTCATATAGTAAGGCGTCTTTGACTATGTAACACTTCCTCGTCTTCATAGTTGTGTCGCTGAATCTGTAGGTTATAATAACCGTTATCTAAGGCTTTCTTATTGCCCCTGCAGTGCATCACAAAAGTTTACATTGAGAAACACTGCCGACTGACAAGACTCGCTACAACAATACTGCCGTTAAAATATTGCTGAACACGTACAGATCATTCGCTTTAATTGAATATACCTTAAGTTCAACAAAAAAACATAAAGTTATATATTTTATATAATAACAATAGTGCGAGTGATCGAGTCACGCGCTTGGCGCGAGTGATTGAGTCACATCTCGGTTCTGTGTGAGGTACGAACCGAAGCCGAAGGAACAGTTAAGAATCGAGCATATAATACAGCAGATGCATTGTGTTATATGTGAGGTACGAGCTGAGGCCGAAGAAATAGTTGAGCATTGAACGTAGTTCACACAAATGGCAGCAATCCAATAGATAGGATTAACGCCTGGTTTGCCATAAAAATAAAGAAGAGTGAGTGCGAAATATACTCCTCGTGTCGACGGTTACCAGTAACAACCGACAGCCGTCACTGCTTAACGATCGCTATTTTCAATTAGACTCCATTATTTTAGATTTTTAGTAATTAACATCGAGTGTTTCGTTAGAGTACCGCATGGGTATTGTGGCGGGCTGTTGTATGACAGGGAATTGGCCAGTATTGTATATTAATACTTATTTTGGACATAATATTCCAAAGCGTGATGAAGTGTTGTCAGCGAGTCCTGAATTATACCGAATAAATACATACAAAAATTTATCACCTTATTCAGTCATGCAGATATATTAAGACAATATTGTATGTCTAAGGATATTAATCTGTGTATTTCATTTTTATTCCTTTGAGTACGATTACTTAATAGCAAGCAGAAAAGTTCATAATTCCACGGTTCCACTTAAGTTTTACTCGTAATTTCAATTTTAGCTTTTTGTTGAATTCACTTAACATTGGCCGAACTTCAACCGCCCATTCACGCAACTTATCTTATTGTATCTGTCAATAATCGCGATAGCGCAGTTGGTTGGGACACTGCGCTACAAGACGGAAGGTCGTGAGTTCGATTCCTTGTTTTGACACTGCGGCAAGTGCGTAAGGCTGACAACCTTACTACATCCATGTGCCGACCGTTATGAAATATGGGAACCTCAACCCCCTGGAACCCTCAGGGCCTGTCCAGGGATTGCTTTGCCTTTTATCTGTCAATGATTGTTTTAACGTTAGCCTTATATTGTTTTGTCTGCTACAAAGAAGCAAACTAGAAGCTACCGGAATTTCATCGCACGATTCGAGAATTTGTGTGAATGGAATTTGGAATAAGGTTTAAAGTATTATTACGTTTTCGAACCGAATTCGGAAATTGAAACCTTAGGGCTGTGAAGCAGGGATGAATATTTAAAAGTTTCATGGAATAAAGATAGTAAGATATCCCCGGGAGATAAATTGCATCAAAATTAAGTTACAAATTTCAACTTGCACCGCAGAATTAGGAAGGATGAGAGGAGAACTAGAAACAGTTTGGCTATCAGAGCTCGTGGAAGAGGCCATTTTAACCAAGGTGGGTAGAGGAAATCTTGGAAGGAATCGATTGTGACTCTGTTGCATTCATTGGAGTGTTATTCGTTATCATCATTGTACTGCACGGATTTGTAACGTGTAAAAGGAGAAGATTTCATTGATTCTAGTTCATTTGTACACAAGTTCTGAGAATGATAGTAACTTACCCATTATTTTCGTACGTTTATTTATTTGGCAGTCATTTGGTATTATTATTATTATTATTATACTTTTGTACAGTTTCATTAATTCATGATTTTGCGTAAACTATATTAGTAACATCTCTTCTATGGTAGAGGTTTTTGCTATGTAGATCACGTGCAGTCATTCCAACCATAGCCACAGAAAGATGCAAAAGTACTTCCAGAAATTTTGCAGGACATCCCTACTAAGGATCTTAAATCTTAAAGAATGAAGCTGATGCTTTGATTTAAGATTTCATAAAAGGATGTCTGGTAGCTCATAACGCTGTTTCTGTTTTCAGTTTTATTTCAATCCTTATATTGCAACTACACGGGTCTTTGTAACCCCAAGTTTTGAGACATGCTCTGTTTCATATCACCGGTCTTTTATCTGTCCCATGTACCGTACATGCTGCTTTCTCTAGGAGGCTTACCCAAATACCCTGCTCAGCTCAATAAATGTGGTGACTGTTGAACAGAAGCGACCATGTCGTGTAGGAAGAACCACAGGAATTAATTAAAGCAGTAAGTAATAAGCCCTGTGTCTTCTGTAATGATAATTCTAAAAGGTAATTTTGTATTTATCGAAACATTTAATTTAATCGTGAAAATTATATTTGTGCCAACCTAATTATTTTTACATATAGTACGACTCTAAGTCTAAACACAGGGAATAGAATGAAACGTGGGAAATGTATTTTATGTGTTCTCGTCCCAATGAGTTGTGTCGAAATGGACGATGGAATTTCGTAGTACAGCTTCCATAATGTTTGTGGAGAATGTAATATCCTCTCCCTCTACTGCTCTTTAAGTCGTCACTTACGCGTGGTTTAGTGCTGAAAACTTTCGCTGACGTAGCGCTGTAGGAAGGGTCTCACGTATTTAAATCTGGTGAGAGACGTTGCGACTCAAAGCCTCCCCCATGAAAATGTGGACGTCTGTTTGAGAGCACAGTGTTTCCAAATGTTATCTACCAGAACCTGATACCCTCTGTGCTGTAGCCTAGAACATTTTGTAATGAACGACGTTGTAGACTTCAATTAGGACTGCTCACTTGGTTATGCAGTATTTTTTTGGCTTCATTCACGAGAGCAGGCCTTTCTGGGGGCAGGAGTCCAGGGTGACCTTTCCGTTCGTGTAGTTGGTAACACGTTTCTCTTAACTAAACGCGAAATGTTATTTTTTGTTGGCCTTTGAAGTAACACGAACTCTGTGCAGATATTCCTCTGTTCTCAAACTACAGCATTTATAGTTGAAAACAAAAGACCAACTTGATGTCACTTGCTGTTTTTATTTCACTTCTTATGCGCTCAACATGTTTCGGACATTAATATTTCCATCATCAGGAGCTTACGACTATTCTGTTGAATTACCACATTGGTCATCGAACCAAGAACACACGACCAATGTGGTAATTCAACAGAATAGTCGAAAGCTCCTGATGATGGATATATTAATGTCCGAAACATGTTGAGCGCATAAGAAGTGAAATAAAAATAGCAAGTGACATCAATTTGGTCTTTTGTTTTCAGCTATTACAATGATGCACTGTCCAATAAATATAAGATACAGCATTTATACTTCAGTACTGTTTCGCAATAAAACATGTCTGCCTGCTATAGGCATCCATAATCTTTGTGATTATACTGCGCGATGCGACTGCTGTACCATTAAATACATGAAGTTTTGACCAAAGGTTTTAAAAATTTTAAGTCTCGAGTTTGTATTAACTAAAAAAAAAAAAAAAAAAAAAAACTGAAGTTGTTCAACAAATACAAAATAATAATAACGGTCATTATATTGTCGAGGTTTGATTCCTGGCAGGAGCACTTACACGTCCGGAATCTCTCTCGCATCCACAAGTTTATCGGTTGAGAAATGATAGTAAAGCGGCCAGTGCATGAAGTTTATCGATCACATCCACCAAATGTCGATTCAATTTTTGAAGTCCTGTGATGGTGTGAGACTACGTCACGTGTAAAACTGCGGCCTCTGAAGGTCCCATTTTTCATTCCTTGAGTGATCAATGAACATATGCAAGCGCTGGTGCGGAGAAGCTGAGAAGGAAAAAAAGACGTGCTTGGGGAATGGCTTGGCCCGCTGTCACGAATTCTACGTGGACTGCCTGAAAGTAAGTTATGAGAATCCGGCGAATAACCGCCTGATGTGCGACACAGTCAGTGCCAAAGTTACAAATTCTTTGAGTTATAGGCTGCTTCTAATTTTGCATTCGTCCTCATGGCATAACGTTTAATAAATGACAGGGGAAATTATACATAGTTGTGGCTTTTATCAAGGATTCCTGTCTTGTGGAATGTGACGTTGCGTCTCTGAAGAATGAACGTAGTACCTTCATCTTCGAGAGTCAAGAACGAAACACTTACCTTAAGGATAAAAGCAGTGGGCTTGTCGAAGCTTTGTGAGACATCCTCCCAAGAATGCAAGGTCACATTCCGAAAGACTGGTGTCTTTAATCTTACTGCCGCGAAAACATCAGAAATCCCAAGATTTTTTATCAGTTCCTCTCTATACCTTATGCATTAAACTTTTTCCACATTTATGTTTGCCTAAATCGATTCAACGTTATTTAATCTTCAGAATGTATCGTTATACCCAGCCGTGGAAACGGCTGTGACTTACCTATTTCGTGCAGGATGGATTGTTACATAGGGCGAGAGCAGAAGATGTTCCCTACGGACATCCTTGTCGGAAGTTGTGAAACTTCCATCGTGATATATCTGGATGATCGATGTCGCTCATATAAGTAGCTACCTCAGAACCAAAGCCCAGATCAAGAAAGGCCTACAGATTTCGGGTCTCCAATTCAGAATGCGTTTGTAAAGAGACGTTCTGTGAATGCTTTTTTTTTTATAAACAAACCTGCAGAACAATTTTCAATAACGATGTACCTCGTAACAGTTTATCCGCTAAACTTACGTATATAAAAAAGCAGTACGTTGGCAAGTATACGCTTCCGTATGTTGTCACTTTCACACAGCAGACATGATAGTAAGACTTGTTTGGTTTATTAATATGGAGAGATAATCTAACATTGCACCCCTTCCTTGTCTGTTTTATACAGCTTCTGCACGTTTTGTATTTGTGCATAGCCATTCTAAGGACGAATATGCTTACAACACGAGGCCTTTCAGTTACATTATGAATCTTCTTTACATTCGCTTCTCAATTGGCGTTAACTGCAAAGCGGGAAAGAAGGAACGGCGTGAAAATGCATAGATTTCTGCTGAAGTTAATTAAAATTTTATGTAGATTTTATGAAAAATATGTCCAACGTTGTTGCAGTGAAATTTGATAACATATTTTTATGAAATTAGGCACACCGGATGTTGTTAAAATCAGTGTAAGAAAACATACACTGCTGTCATTTTATCGCACAGCTCTTGTTTGTCAGTTCCCACGACTACTTCGCCTCTCGAATGGGCGATCGGATGAGTAGTCTACGTTAATACGATAAACGACCCTACAGAAAGCGGCAACCAATAGTTGTCACATAAAATAGTAACCCAATATATACGGAATTTCCCATTACCCTTTAAATGTTATAGCATTTATGGAGCTTTTTTTGGAATAAGAAGTGAAATTCAGTGTTATTCGAATTAATGTAAGGCGCATTTCAGTGATCTACTGATATGAAAATAAATGTGAACAAAATGATCCTAGACGGCAAATGGTGTGATGACACCGGAAGTTGTTTTAAACCCATTTACTTCAAAAAAATTTACTATAATATTTTAGGCAAGTTTGCTGTAATAATAATATCTTGAGTATCTTAGCTGCAGGTAGGAATGTGTGCCGTAGTCATGGCTGCGGTTTTGAAGTAATGGAAGTTGTGGATAGTTTGATTTCTTATTCTTGTGTTACATATGACAATGCTGCCACTACTCGATCCTTCGTGATCATTAATATTAATTAGCTCAAGCCATTTAAATTAATGGCTTTTTTATCTCCATACCTATAAAGTAGAAAAAATAAGTTAATTCTTTAAATAGTTAAAAGTAGTTTAGCTGTTGATTTCAAAATCGCCTTGATTTTTCCATAACTTTTATATTTAATCTGTCCCTTCCAGTTCCTTTTTAAATTAACTGTCGTAACTTCTCATTCGTTGGCCGGACCTCGGCCGGTACGATTCTACCGCTCCCGTACTCGAACCTGTTACACTGCCTTATGTCTAAGGTACATTTTGTGACTAGAGAGAGACATAAGAAAGCCGGACATTTCACTGTCCACTAGGTAGTTCTGTTCCATCAGATTTGAAATATCTGGCACTTAAAATTTATTTATGTCAAAATATGTACAAAAGATCTAACTTGAAATAAAGTGAAATGCCAACTTGATGCAACTTGGTAATTTTGTTGATGTATTCTTAGCTCGACATGTTTCGGGCGCATACGCCCATCATCAGGAGCATTAGATGTTGAGTTGCAGCATATGGTTTTCTGCACCGAGTTTTTGGGTGGGTGGTTGTCTTGAGAGCCGCTGCGTGGGTCGTGTGTACGGTGCGGATGGTGCCGTGCACGGCATTTCACATTATATCATGAGGAAGATGCACGGTCAAACAACCCTCAAGATCTAACTTGTTAAATTTAAAGTACCATAATCCTCAGTCGGGATTAATTAATGTAAAATACGACAAAATAAAACAGCAAAATGCACTTCTAATAACTGTACGAAGTCTAACAATATTAAAGCCTAGAATGAACCTGAACATATAGTCAGTGACAAAAGCTACGCCTAAAATGTCATTCAGTACATAACTTTACGTTAGGTCGGAGAGGTGAGAGTAGGCAAAAGCAGACACAACTTCTAAAACTGTTGTTATAAAAGGTTAAGTAGTCCCCGTACACGCAATGAGGGCACGTGGGGGGAGGGAATGAAGATACAGCTACATGCATTTTTAAAGACGGCACTAGATAGGGAGAAGCAGTCATTCTCACGCCTCCGTATTTCCCCGTGGGAAAGGGTCTTTGATACCCACTGAAAATTGGGCTTGGTGGGTTCCAGAGTTGGTCTGTACACTGTGGAGAATAAATTTCCTACTTCTGCAGGGAATCGAAGCGCCATTCGAAGGCCATCCAGTCCTAATTGCACTTATAGTCACTAGACTTTCTGCTCTATCCCGGTTCCTAAAATTTGTATAGAGACTTCTTATGTCAGAAGTTATATTTAATTTTATCTGAGATTTCTGCTATGCCAGGAGCAGCAAATTTTTTTAATTTAGTTATTTACTGCAATTGGGTTGTTACCCGGTGGCAGTGGTTATTTGACATGTAAACAAAACATTAAATTGGTTACTACTAGATTTAAGTCGGGAGGGCTACATGAGAAGCATGTAGTGGCAACTTGGAATCTTGGGAACCATCTCAGCATTTGCTTATAGACACAGGGA
>Ga0131853_10003613_pt1 | contig 27769 bp, 11 predicted proteins | sample TergutLab28metaG_FD_92764 | JGI IMG/M metagenome (GOLD analysis project Ga0131853, IMG submission 92764) | Labiotermes labralis P1 segment gut microbial communities from Petit-Saut dam, French Guiana - Lab288 P1 (version 2) (version 2) | ecosystem: Host-associated > Arthropoda: Insects >...
GTGGACCCCGTTCCAGACCCACTACTACTCAGAAAATCTGGTAGCGCCGGGGATCGAACCCGGGACCTCTGTATCTGTAGCCAGAAACTCTGACCACTAGACCACAGAGGCGGTCAAAAATTCCAATGACACCATCTGGAATCGAACCAGCGACCTTCCGATTTATAGCACTGCACCTTAACCACTGTGCTACAGTCCCTAATTTCGGCAGACTCATCCTGTATCATTCTAGGCCTGCATATAATAATAATAATAATAACTGCAAATGGGCTGTCGCCCGGTGGCAGTGGTTAATGTGCAAGTACATAAATATGAAATAAGGATCTAATAAATTTAAGTCGCGAGGGCTACATGAGAAGCATGCAGTAGCAACTTGGAGTCTTGGGAACCAACTCAGTATTCGCTTATAGACGCAGGAAAACCAAGATAAACCTGTGCCGAGGTGGCCGGTCGCAGGATCTTCCGGATACTGACTTCTATAACAGGACGATAATTATGGCTCTGCAACATAGTTCTTTGTGTGACTCATCAACTTTGCAGTAATAAACTGACATCCAGGCTCCTCAAGTTGGAAAATCGTTACGCCACTTGGAAAACTCCAAATTAGAGCACGCTTTTCCAATCCTTTCATATTTCTCTGTTTCTTCTCACAAGTGGCATTACGAAGATGTTACCTTTAAATAAGCCAAACGCGTCTGTCAAAACACTTTCTTCCCATTTCCTGTCACGCTGACTGGAGGCTACTGACATTGAGGTTTAGACGTTGCATCAGTCTGGTAGTGTCATACAAAGAGGAATTTCCTTCGCAGCTTTCCCTTTTGTTGTGCTTTCTCCTTGTCCGGTCCAGCCTCCTGGACCTCACACTATCCCATAGGTCTATTCAATATGACTGGAAGAAGTTCTGGAGTGACCGGGTCACTGCTTCCTCGAGGCCGTCCGGTGACCACAGTACATATTAGCTATGCCCCATAGGAAGTGTTTGATTTACGAAATTAACTCCAGTATGTTTCAACTGCACTGATATTAATATATCACATGCACTAATAACGATAAAACAGTAAATGAGGTCAAGGTATCTGGTCACGGAAAATCCACTGCTATATTTATTGGGTTTTCAATCTGAAAGCATCGATAAAGATTGATACAGCGTACTTTCCGATAAAGTAAAACCCTTGAAGATTCTGTTCAAGATTTTATTTCATTTTATCTCCCATAATGTTGCAATCTGTCCGAAGACATTCAGCAATCGTGTTGACAGTCACTATTAATGGCACGCAGGCAATACATCTAGTGATACATCTCCTATTTAAGCTCAATCACAAATGATATGGTATGGTCTGTGGGGGTGTTGCAGAGTATCAGTTAAATCTAGTTGCTAGATCTGCAGGGTAATACCGATTAAGCCTACAATTGGAATTTGGTCTTTGAAATAGAGATTTAGCCAAGCTGTTGGGGTGATCGTTAAGCCTTTGTCGGTAGTGACACTGTAGTTTCGCTCTTCTTGTCTAACCGACAACACCTGTAAGTCGCGTATTATCACCGCATTCGGCACATACCGCAGTGCGTCCGTAATTATCCGTAACACTTTCGGCTGGAGTCTTTGTAGGGTTTCAATTTAACAATTTGATGCTGATCCCCACAACTGTACGCCATAGGTCCAGATAGTTTTCAGGATTGCTTTCTACACGAGTAGCCTGTTTTCCCGTGATAACTGCGATTTTCGGCCAATGATCCGGTACAATTTGCGGAGTTTTTAGGGCCAGTTGTTTTCTCTTTGTAGATATGTGTTTACGCCAGGTGAGTTTTCGGTCTAGGTGTATATCCAGGTACTTTACGTCATCAGTTTGGGTCAGTTGTTTGTTGTTTAGGTGGACACGTGCTCTTTTTTAGGGTAAAAGTAACTTGGACTGATTTCGTTTCATTTGCCTTCATATGCCATTTTTCAACCAAAATTGGGTTTTGTTTAAATGTGTTTGTAGTCTGCGTGTTGCTACTGCTGGATCTTCGTGTGTAGTTATGACGGCAGTGTCGTCCCTAAAAGTGGCGGTCGTGCTGTCAGCCGTAGTGGGTAAGTCAGCTGTGTAAAGCAGAGAAGTGGGCCCAACACACTGCCCTGTGGCACGCCAGATAGCACTGGGTGAAGCGATGAATATTCCTCTCTGTATTTTAGCAGAAAGTATCTATTTTCCAGATACGATTTCAGGATTTTGCATATACTAACTGGAAAAAGTGTTTTTATGTTGTATATTAGTCCTTCATGCCACACTTTATCGAAGGCTTGACTGAAGTCTAGCAGTGCTGCTGTACAATATTTATTACTCTTCAGTGCTTTATCTGTTATATTAGCTATACGGTGGACTTACTCAGTAGTAGAGTGTTTCTGCCTGAAGCCGAACTGGTGGTCTGGTGTAATCTTTGTTTTTCGGTTCAAGATAAAATTGCATGATTTACGTTATACGTCCTCTCCGCAAATGAATCTTCATTTGGCTGAAACAATACCGCAGGTACGAGATAGAGAAATTCGCAGACATTGTAATGTTAGCAAGCAGCGACACACTGCGAGCAATCGCGACGACAAACCCACTAGCATTACTGAATCATCCTAAAGCACCTGGACCGAATGTGAACCAGAAACGCGACATTTTTCGATGGCTTCCTGTAGTGTGTATGTAGGAATGAGTTGACACAACCTCGCTTTGACGATCTACTTCATAGCGCGTTACCTTGTGTCGGGACTGGAAGGCGGTTGTGGTTCCAAAAGAGCAAGGGAATGTGAGTCGGATTGCATCGGAACACACTATATTCCCAAAAAAAAAAAAAATGGAATAAGAGCCTTGCGGATCTACGAAGCCTACTGTATTTAACTGTAGACGAAACTGAAAAGCAATAAGGTAGATGGGACCAGACAAATAACGACAAACAGTAATAATGTACGGCGGTACATCAGGAAGTAACGCAACACTGGAGCGCGTAACCATAGTGTTTATACCTCTTCCACCATCGTTAACAGCTGGATAATGCATCGCTCGAAGAACGATTTATGTTCGCCGGCAACAATAAAATGCACTTACGTCATAACGTAGAGAGCCCGATATTTTAATCCGATTTTTTAAAAAGAAATATGAATTTTCCGGACAGGGTTTCATTTAAATCTCCATTACCGAATATAAAAGTCCCTCCTTTGGTCGCAAAATGGACAGATACAGGCGCTTTCCCGGACTCATGCGAACGCCCCTAAAAAGTGTTATTTTTCAACAGTTTCGTTGGCTCTCCAAACTGCCCAAGGCGCGTTTTTTCATCCTGTTCCACACGTTTCGTTATGCCGCCTTAAAACAACACGCTTTCCAGCTGTTCATCAGGCCACTAATCCGCGAGACCTTGCACAAACTTAGCTATATTTGCAAGTGCCGTGTACGACAGAATATGCAGCTATAGCTGCTGTCAAAAGCCTTCACAAATAGCCGAAAACATTAATCCTATCATTTTTACTGTTGCTATTGATTTCATATACCATCCATGGTTTCATTAATTTACCTGCCGCTTGTTTTCATGCATTCGTACACCTATTCTCCGTAACCTTCCCACACTTTCCTACGAGTCTAATATGTATCACCCCTTACAGCACATTTGTCACTAATTGGGCAACACAACTTACCAACAACACAAATAATTGCATAACAGATTGAACGTAAGGATGTGTAGACTTTCCCAGCATACTAAATGATCTGTGTTCCCAACACTGCAATAGTCATCATCACATTAGATCTTCGGTATTGCTTAAGATGCAAGTCTTGTATGGTGTGATGCTGTGTTGTTGGGTCAGTAGTCCCAACAGTGTTACATCCCCCCAGAACTGCATCTTCATCCATTATCAACTTTGGGGGCACGTTATGCAAAGTGGTGCTACTTTTGCACAAAACCTTCACGTTCTTCTTTAGCCCCAATATTTGTACACAGTAAATCAGCTGTAAACCCGCAATACTCTACAATATTCAGGTATGACCAATATTTGCCCAGTTACCAACTGATTTTCCAATATCAAATATTCATAGAATTAAACATACCTGGAATAACACTAAGCAGATTAGGTTTTCTGAACTAATTACTCATCTTACCTGTTGACACACCACCACTTCTTGATCAATCTTCAGCACCTACAGCGAATGCTTGTATCACAAAAGCATGATTACTCTACTTCAATTATAACACTGTGCTACCTTAAGACTACAGGGTTACATTATGGGAAACTTTGATCTGTGACTGAGCTATATCAATGGTTTCTGGTAAGATTTTCTCCAGCAAACCTTCACTCTTTAAAAGTATGTCGACATCACACACTGCAGAACCCGTCTGTAACTCTTCCACAACCACAGCAAAAAAGAGCTATCAATCTATCATCCTTATTACAGACTGGGTAATTAATAATCAGTCTTCTAGTCACTTTGCTGAAAATACTGGAGAGAAAACGTTAAAAACAATCTTCATGAAGAACCCAACCTAAATAAACTGTAAGATAGCTAGATTTACACAAACATTTCACTAAACAGCATATCCACCACCTGGTGCTGCTATCTATTGATGTTTTCATAGAAGTGTCTATTAGAAAACACCACCTTTTTTTTTTAGCTAGCAACAGAGGAACACAGCTACCATCATGCAAGTCACCTTTCCAACAAAAATCTCCTTTTATACCAACACGACCAAGCACAACATTTGGTGATGTGATCTGGCCTTCAGTTACAGAATAACACTATTAAGAAACTCCGTATCATTTTTCTGTCTTAGTGACACAACCACACACACTTCATGTTTTAGACCAGTGTTTCCCAAACAGGATTTTTAACAAGGGTGTAGGAAATGTGAGATGAACTACAGCTTTTCTTTATGGGTAATAACAGCCAGACTTTCTTGATGATACAAACACCTGCTGAAACTAGCCTTAGTATTTATTTATCAACATTTAAACACCTTGAACACCATCAAGCTGGGCCCCAAAAGAAAACATTCTAATTGACTGAAAATTCTTGCATTCTTTAAACATTTTCTTGACAGCAATTTAGCAGTAACTGAACTGCACTCCCCACTATGAACTACTAGTTGTGAATGTTTTCATAAGAATGTGTTCCTTTGGATCTAACAAATTATTTTAAGGGTTCCTCCAAGGAAAAAAAGGGTTGGGAAACAATGTTCTATACTGTATATTTTGTATTCTTCCTTCACATTATTATTTCACAGACAGCTACCCACTGATATGCTCTTATACACATCATATTTCACTGAATACACACTAACAATGCCAATTTCATTTGACAGAAGTCAAGGTTGCAAAGCCAAGTGATGCATGGGTAGCGCTGACTGCTGCCTTGAAGCCTGTTACACAACAGTGCTACATAATGCATGGACACAATAGCTTGGCTTAACACAATCATTTGAAGTTAGGACTCTCTGGCAGTTCACACATGGGCATTCCTTAGCAATCAAAACAGAAACCAGAATTCTGTTAACAGAATGGAACTGCTATGCACTACTACTAATTACAATTTTAACCAGCATTTCTCTATCCTCTGGATTCAGCCATTTACATTCACCGCAGACATGCATCCCTTCCATGTGTTGTGTGATAACACACAGTATGTAACTTTCTCACTACTCTTCAGCGCACATACACACATTCTAGATGCAAAACACTTCTGAACTCTTGCTCATTAATGTCTTTATGACAATGGACTGGGTTCTCATCTATGCTTCACAACCACCCACAAGTGTTGATGGATTTACATAAAAGTCTATTATTGTGTATGTATAGCAATTTGTTCTTCGAAGCCCTTCTTTTTCTATGACATAGACTTGTGTGATGTGCCTGGCATAAGCTGATCTTGAAGTAGCAAGGGACCATGGCTTCCCAACCACAACCTACAGCAGGGCAATTATAAGTGAAGCTACTCTTTGACAGAACTGCACACAGCTCACTTTTGCCATTTTATTGAAGCAAATTGACAGAAACAAAGCAACGATTCAACTGTAAAGAGCTGATGCAAGCTGGTTAAATGATACACAAAGGCAACCTCCCTTCTATGTGAATAAAAGGCAAAAATATATTTAAAAGATGACAGTAAATGTATTACAGGATAAGACTATTACCTATCAGTGCAACTGATCACACAAAGTGTAATCCCTTCACATCTACAAGGATATTTAAGACCAAAGCCTGTAGCAAAATTCTTTCAAAGTTGCAAGAATGGTCAAACTTAAATTATTTTTTAACCTCCATCAAAACCACTGGACTTCTAATCTTGCATAAATTATTTACAGAAGCTGTCTTTCAAAACAAATATGGCATCTGCTCTATTTTGTATCTAGCCAGCTGGACAATTCTGCTGGTACAACCACTCAACCAGTTTAAATCGTCTATACCACTTACAGAATCTCTGAAGCTGGAAATTTCTAACAGATTTCCTCACAAATATCTGCAACCATTTGTACCCCCATTCAAGTAATGTGTCAAGTCCACTCCTTTAACTTCGTTCATTTGACATGATTAGACTGCAAGGACATATTACAAACACTACATCACCAAAATCGTGCTGTGCTACAAACTGGAAGGTTGCTGGTTCGATCCCAGCTGGTGTCAATGGAATTTTTCATTGACATAAAATCCTTCTGATTGCACTATGGCCCTGGGGTCGACTCAGCCTCTAACAGAAATGAGTACCAGGAGCATTTCCTGGGGGTACAGGGGGCCGGTGCGTAAGGCTGACAACCTTCCCACCATCCTGTGCCGTTGTCACGAAATCTGGAAACCTTAACTTACTGGAACCCTCTGGGCCTGTCCAGGCCTCTAATGGGAGTGCTTTACCTTTACATCACCAAAATCAACCTGCTCAGTAGAACAGGCAAGTTTTCAGTGAACTAAACTTCACCCAAGGGGACTGCGGTGGCACAGTGGTTAAGGTGCTGGGCTACAAATCGGAAGGTTGCTGGTTCAATCCCAGCTAGTGTCTGTGGATTTTTCATCGACATAAAATCCTTCCAATTGTACTACGGCCCTGGGGTCGACTCAGCCTCTAACAGAAATGAGTACCAGGGGTATTTCCTGGGGGTATAGGTGTCCGGTGCGTAAGGCTGACAACCTACCACCATCCTGTGCCGATGTCATGAAATCTGGGAGCCTCAACTTCCTGGAAACCTCTGGGCCTGTCCAGGCCTGTAATGGGACTGCTTTACCTTTACACTTCACCCAAAATAGCTACAGTAACAGATCACAAAGACTCTCTGAATCATGTACCTGCAGATTAGAACAATGTATCATTTCAGTGCACATGCTGCCACTAATGTATCACCGTGTGTATCAACACACACTGTTCTGCCAAAGGATGGGGGCACACAATGTTAATGGCACACGTGTTGGTTAATTTTTATTTGAACGAAACAATTACACACTGGAACCAGACTAATCAAACTTTTATTCCACTTCACGAAACATCAAAATATGTGAATTTTAGAACTGAATTACGTTAACTAGTAGCTGTAAAAACAAAAGAAACGTATCTATTACAAACTAAATGAAAAATACATTAAGAGAAGATGATTCCAAAATTCCGTGAAGCTCAATAGTCATACTGAAGCATCATCTGAAACTGCAACTCATACCTGCATGATCCCCCCTAAAGGCACGAAATATCAAACTGTAGAAGTTGGAGATTTGAATCATCCGTATGCAGTGCTGTTATACCAAGTAAAGAAAATACGGAAACTAAAACAAGGAACAACCAAAAGTCAAGACAGTCAAGCTTCAAAAGATTTCTTATACAAAAATAGTTCTTAATTACAAAACTGCATACATCATTCCCAATTAAATTAAAAAAATTCACTGTTAACACATTTTCCTCCTAGCTGGCTGACACATTTCTCTGAAATCATCAACAGCCCTCAGATACATGCTATCTCACACAAAGCACGCACATTGCCTCTAGCTGTAGGACAAACAGGCTGGGACTGAACTGCCTATATCTATAGAGTGAAACAGGTTAAAGGATAGATATATAGTTATTGCTAGCTTAAAAAAGTGACAAAACAGTAGTGCTGATGTGCCTAAATTCAACAATTACCATATGTCAAGTGTCCCACAACAGATACAGTATACACCTTTGAGATTCGCTGGTTGCAGTAAATTTAGTGTGTAGGGAGGATCATTTGTGTGATAAGGTTCTTTTAAAAACCATGAACTTTGAGTTGCTCAGGCTTAGCGAGGCCAGCCTTGGTTAGCCACTGGCAGATGTTCTCCCTCTGGTCACCCTGGAGTTGAAGCACTTCACCGTACTCGGGATGTTCAATCACAGTGCCATTGCAGGCAAACTCCTAAAATAAGAAACACCAAAAACTACAGTGACTTCCGGCAAAATTAACCCATGATGGGCGTGTTATGATGTATCTCCTTAGAGCACCGAGATAAATATTCAGCCACATCACAAAATGGGTTCCATTCACTACGACCAACATTTCCATTATGTGCATCCAACCAACACTAACTTGTCACTGGAAACAAATTTTAATATTAATTTACTAATCCTACTACAACCATCTAAGTGATCAAAGTGATTACAACTCGTAACTGTGTTCTAAAATAGGAACATTTCTGCTTGCATTTCAAAATACTTCTATGGTTCTAACACAATTCAGTGACGTGTGGTTTGGTCAGCGCACTTTAAGAACCTGTATGTGCTAGAAATACTACATACAAAATAAGAATTTGGGAACAAGTCTGGTGATAGTTCACATGATAATGCTTGCTAAGAAGGCTTGACTAAATTGTCACGACAGTGCAAAACTGTTTTGAGAATCTCAAAATGTGTTATCTTTGGTAGTCTTTAGTGGCAAACTTACACAAAAGACATCACCACAGAAACTTTCTATAGCACAACTCCGACACCTGGCAAACCTGAGAAAAGAAAACCAGGCTCTAATGTGTGCAAGTTACTGAACATTCTATTCTAACCTTTTTACATGCTCGAACAATTTTCTTCAAGTCATACTCAGATGACAGGCCCTGTACAGTAGTTAAAGTCTTTCGACCATTGCGTTGCTGAATTCTTATATGCACGAGACCGTCTTGGACATCATCATCTGCACCCTTGATTGCATCAGCAAAGGGGTCTGTAAAGAAAAATTAACACAATCACCCAACTGTAAAAAGTTCAATGTAGAAATCTATTTAACCCACCGTGCTGTACCTATGTAATTCAAAATGGTCTACCTTATACAGTTGGCACAACGCTCGATCATGGATGATGTAAAACAGTGTAATGCTGTAATAACACATAGAGGAGGATATCTCCCTACATAACCGCATGTGAGTCACTGTACCCTGTGAGGTAAGCAATGAGGCAGAAGAGATGAGAATCAAGCAAGGCTGCTGTGATGACCGGTGTGTTTTCTGACAGTTACGTGCTAATGCAGAAGAAACAGGCAAGCACAAAAACCAACACAGCACACACACACATGGCAACATGCTCACATATAAGATTAATGCTTGAAACAGGATATGCAATAGTATGTGAATACCAACTACCTGAAATTTCTGCCTTCAACAAGATCACCAGCACAATTGTTTGACCACGTGAGTATTATTTGCCTGAGTCTGTTTTTGGACACTGCCACCTTTATATGGTGCCTACAAGAGGGAACCATCAAATAAATATGGTTTATGGTAGAAATAAGCAGTATCAAGGATAAGCTCTGTTAGATGATTGCATATTTATGAAAAATGCTGTACTACATTACTGAACTAAAGCGAAATATAAGTTCCTGTTTCACGTTGTGTTTAAATCTTCTGCAGCAACAAATGTAGATGTTCAGGTAAGTTTGAAATGTAACAGCATAATAACCATTGGTGTACAGAATTAATAAAATCACAGAGTGGTGATTAAACAGGCAGTGGTGTGGTTATGGTAGCCTGATCACATGACAAGCACACGATTAGTACAAAATACTAGCATTTCGTAACTTTCAAGATATACATGCATACCCTTCTAATTCACACAGATCAACCTGTAAAACTAGTTATTAGCGGGCAGCTGGCACCGTAAAACTGCTAATGTTTTTAAATAAGAGAATGTTTAGCCCAATAACTGCTTATGTATAGGCAAAATATGTTGGCTGAACAAAGTAATTAAAGGTTAGTTATGCCAACTATTAGGTCACAGCACACTTGTAGGCAAAAGAACAGCTCTGAGTACATACAGTTGTTAAGCAGAAGCATAGTTAAGAGTTCATACAGTTGTCATGTTTCAGACAGCAGGGCCTCTACTCTCTGTCAGAATTATGCTTGCCCAAAGCTGCAGTTCAAAGTTACCACTTTTCATACGGGGCACCTGTAATTCTGCCGAGGTTCCAGAATTATGCTTGCGCATTTCTCAGCAAGAAGAAGAATAGTTAAGGTACATACAGTTACCACTTTCCTACAGGGGAGGCGTTACTCTCAGCCTATGTTCCACAACTATTTTGCCCATAGGCGAGTTAGCATATACAAGTCAAGAGTACATTTTTAGCCTTGATTTAAATAACCACTTTTCATTATGTGATTCAGTCAACACAACCATATAAATTAATGGCACAGCTGTAACCTATGCCATTCATTTATATGGCTGTGTTGACTGAATCACGTAATAAAAAGTGGTTATATTGAATCTTTACACAATGGGATGACTTCTTATCTTGATCTAAATGTCAGCAAGTAGATTCTGACAAATAGCTAGTACATTTAAGGTTGTTTCTGGAATGCTATACTCCACTAATACCTCCAGCTGTGTGATGGAGGCACAATCTATGGGGTAAGTTAAATATCAGTGGCTGCACCAGAACACATGTATTATGACCAGTTTTTACTATACTACTGACACCATCCTACCACAGAATTATATACATACACTTTCATCCCCAGCCCTATTAAATTAACAGTTTTCTCAATGTATCCATAACAACTTTGTAGTTGTAAAACAAATGTAAATTAAGTCTAAACACAACTTTGTGTGTTGTGTTGAGACTTAATTACATTTGTTTCATTCACTAGTACATTTAAACACAATGGGGATGCCTTGCCTAAAAATTATAAGGGCTTTGTAGTTCTTCCATCAGAACTAAACATAAAAAATAACACATTTTATTTATTTTTAATTATCAAAGCTCGAATAAAACCAGCGCATGCTGTCAGTATAGCGTGGTACAGTAGAAAAGAGACAGTACTGATGATGCCCAATATTATTTACGAATAAAACATTTACAGAAAAAGTGGCTACAACACGTACAGAGGATGGACAGAAACAGACTACCAAAACAAGCACCACAATATAAACCAAAAGGACGAAGGAACATTGGACAACCGAGGGACCAACTTCATCTTGAGGATCAATGAACAGGAAATACGCCTTACCCTTCAGGAACATGATGATGATGATGATGATAAAACATTTAGGAGCAAAAATTGTTTGGTTACAAATACAAATACCACAGTGCAAGAATGTGAATGCGAACACTACTCCTTGACAAGATTTTCTTAAAGGACTTGGCACCGAGTACTGACCACATGTTGCTATAGTATTTACCAGCAATAAAACACATTGTGTGCCAAACACAAAATGAACATTCTGTATAAAGGAAATTACTGAGTATGTACGTAAGGAATCACATGACGCGATGGGAAATTTGTTTTAGAAATGTTCTTCCTGAACTCCTGACCACTGCCAGTTTTTTATTTCATTCCACAGCGGAATGAGGTTCCATTACAGAAAGCTGTTGAAAAACAGAACATAACAGTAGCTTAAAATGCACCATGTTCCATATGAGGATATGCTTTGGGTGGGGGGGACAAAAAATATGCAGGACAGATATTAGTAATATATAACCAACACAGGGATCAAAGGTAAGATGTCACTAAATCCTACAGATGAAAAAATATTTATGATGAACATCAATGAACCAATACTGGATCGGGTGAAGATGTTTATCCAGTATGTATCACATCTCACACACATATATATATGAAAAACTATCTGAAATCACACATTCAGACCTCCATGAGTAAAAAACATACTACACACAACATTTACAAAATCTAAAACATTCTGCTGGTACAGGGAAATAACACCCAAATCATCACAGAAGCAGATTAAATGGTACTGTTGGCATCAAAAACAAACTCTAGTATATGTGTAGAATACATATTGTCAGACCATAAATAAAACAATGGAAATCTTGAAGAATTACAAATTCAGTATCAAATTTACACAAAAATTATAGGATTAACTGGAGAAAACAGGTGCAAAGAACAAAAACAATCATAGCAGATGACACAAACTTATAGACAAATCTAATTTATCAAGACCTTTTTAGTTCATGCACACACCTATTTTTGTTTGGATATACCTTAATGACGTGTTGGTCACAATATGTGGAAAAGGTAAAGTTCACCCTGTAACAGGCCACAAAGGCCCAGAGGTGGAGAAGAGGTATAGCTATACTCTTTAACCTCGGCGCTATATGGGGGTGGGTGGTCAATGCCACGCCCCGGCCGCATAACCCCCCGGGGAAGACCCAATACCCACTGTATAGGTGGGTGGGCCCTATGGCTGGCCTGGATGAGTGCAGAAAATCTCACCCCACCAGGATTTGATCCCTGTACCATCCAGCCTGTAGCAAGTCTGTATGCCGATTGAGCTATCCTGGCCCACATTATGCGGATGTTATCGTGACTTTAAATTGGGTTAATCATGTACTACACTTCTTTCTCACACTCATCCATCACTTGCATGCAATTTTCAAGTTATCTAATAAATGTGGCAGATGTAACATAAGGATGATACTTGGTTGGAGGAGAAGGGTGGAAAAGCTGGATACTGATTCTGAACTTCCCATGTGTCGTGTGTGGAAATCCTCAAAGCAATTATTGTTACATATCTGCTACAAAAAACTTTAGTTCAAATCCAGAATAGTTTCCACAAACAAGCCATTGAGGCCTGTGATGTCACTAGAGTTGAACACCATCACCACTTCAAGGCCATTTAAGATTCATAATTCTTCCACTCTTCTGGATTTCGGTTAGCTCATCACAGACTTGTATCACAAATTTTTAACAGTTTTTCTGCACCTTTCCATTTCACATTTGTACACAGCAGTTCGTATGACATTTAAAACACGTTTTCTTCCATACTTTCATAATTAGACACTGTACACAATGTTAAAATATTCAGAATTTAAGGGCAGAACATTGCCTACACACGTTTCAGAAACAATGTTTGCACGTTTCTCTGGTAACCGTCTCAAATCGGTCGAATGTGCACATAATGTTACTGTTCCGGCATTTCACGGGCTGGGATTGCCACCTCCGTAATGGTACCATCACAAGTTCCTTACAAAGAGAGGTCAGCTAACCACTAGGGTTCTAGGGCAGTAGAGACATGACAATTACAATTTTACATTATGCCGTAAACGGTAAAGCTGTTCCTGCATTTAACGATGCACCACGTCACGATGGCACACGAAGAACGTGGTGGGGGGAACGCTTCAAACATTCGTAACGTCGGCACTAGACAGGAGGATGGTGACCTACTTCACATCCTGCCCGTTTATCCTCAGGGGAAAGAGTTAGTATTCTAGCGCTGTTCCGATATTTTCCCAATATACCATGATGCAACAACGGAACTAAATAACACTGCCACCGCCCTATTCTAAATATAATCAACTGCAGTTACGTGCGGACAAGTATCAGAGCGAACGGTGCTTTATATGGGGGCAATCAATCTCTCTATACGTTACGTACATTATATACACTACACAATTATACCATACAAACGTATCCAGCAGGACTACGCAATGGCAGCTACATCAATACAAGTAACGGCGTCCTTGGAATGCGGAATACCGACATGTATCTCCTTTCAAACGTTTAAGATAGCAGTACTAAATTTACTGGCCCATTTCGGTATGACGGACATGTATTCTACACGCAACAAAACATTTGCATATAAAATATATACAGAAATAGGCCAATTTCCTTACTAAACCTAAAGCAATTTATTTTTACGCGTAATAACCAATTTGCGGTGACATAAAGTAAGGTTTCGAACACTGGGGTCCAACAACAAATTTCACTTTTTACAACTATGTGTAACGTCACTTTTTACGTCGTAGTAACGAAAACTATCCTGTTACACGTAACTGAAAATACAAACAATCCAGCTGCCATTTTGTTGGGTCTACGACGACTCACTAGTTCACCATTAAACTAAAATAAACTCACCGAATGTGTTCAGATTCTGGATGGACATACGACAAATAAGATATATCACTTTTCAATAGACACCTGCAAACTGCAAAAACTTCAGAGGATCTTCTCAGATAAAGTCAATACGCAAGACGACAGACACCAACAACTTCCAGCAACAAAATTCGTCGGCGCAAATCCCGGATGCTACGTGAATGACGCAGGCGATGACGTCATTGCACCACTAAACCACGGATTACTACTACAAAGATGTTGTCACGGATTAGAGATGTTGGTTAAATATGTAGTGGAATTATGACGTAAATGGAGGAATTATTTTCGCACTGGTTTCCCATATCTTTTTGTGTTTCGTATTTTCGCTCCAAACCATTACGCTTATACAAATAATAGGATTTCATCATCATGTTCCTTAAGGGCTAATTAATTGAACTACAATCAACCGACACATTGATGTACCTACCATTGTGTGCCTCCTACATGGCATTTTGACACTGGAAACAGTAAGAGTACAGAGGTGGGGGTATGGAATTACAACTGGCCAGCACATAAGGCCTAAGATCATTTCACGGTAGCTGTCCCGGGAGTTACTAGAGCAATGCTGATGAGAAATCATGTGTGGGCTTCTTGTTTGCTGAGGCCACTAAGTCCAAGCCAACATATGTAGAATTTGCCTAAGATCTTCCCTTTTCTGGGTTGTTGGACAGTATATATTGGTTTTTTTATTCACAGTGCACTAGCTGCCCTATTACCATCTGACTGACCCCACCAGGCTACATCTATGCAATCTTGATCACTGATGATAGTACTGAAGTGTTGTCCCAAAATGGTAGCAAACCAGACTATGCTGCCCAAACACCCAGAAGAAGGATGTAAGTACAGCCCAGCAAAGGCCTGAAATCTCTCACAGCAATCTTTGGCACATACATTTTTTTTTGATAGCCCTCAAAATAACTGCCATGAATGAAGTTGACTAAAAACTCTTCTTATGTACAGTGATACCTCGGCTAACGAAGATAATTCGTTTCGGAATCACATTCGTTAGCTGAAATCTACGTTAGCCAAAACACACATATAGATGGAAAAGATAAGCTCCTGGAATGGCCCGACCGTTCATGTTTGCTGCTTTATGTCAGCGGGCGCATCCACTAAAACATTCGTTAGCCGAGTCCGAAAAACAGCGAAAAAATCTTCATGAGCAAAAATTCGTTAGCAAGGTCACTCGTTAGACGAGGTATCACTGTATATCACAATGTGCTATAAAAAACAGATCAGTGACTAATTTTATTCATCCCCAATGACAATCCTTTGAGCCAAATCTCATCAACCATATGAAACAGAGTACAAAATATTCAAATCCTTTTGTCACTCCAGATGTGTGATTTGCACATGAACAGTGGAGGCATCACAGCTGTCATTAACACACATTAAGAAACTTCAAGGAATTTGTTTGCTGCTTCTTGGTCAGCAACCTGTAAAATCAAATTCCATCGTTGTTTTATATTTTTAAATGGACTGTGAAATAAATCACTTGAAATGTGTCATTAAGTCAAAGACCTGATGTTAAGTATCTTGGTAAAGGTGTTATAAAAAAACCACTGGCAAACCAAATATGCAAACTGCATTCAGAGATACGGTATTGCTGAAATAAGGAAACTGGTTAGCAGCTTGGGGTAGAAAATATAATTCACAAAACTTGGAAGTACCACCAAAACTCAAAGGAACATATGCAGCAAATACCATCACACCAGAGGCCCAGAGAAACCATAAGAAGAAAGGGGAGGTGGAGGAGGATAACTGCCTTGGAATGGACAATAAATTACTCACACTCTGGGAGGATGACGAAATTCATTGCATGGCATTTCGTGAATGAATGACAATCTTCAGTTTCAAATCACATACTCACTTGGCATATGCAAGGACCAGGCAGCAATCAGTAAGTACTGCACTTCTAGGTGGGAGATTAATGACCCTTACAAACAATAGCCATAACTACACATGACCAGCTAACCTCTTCATTTGACCCTGTGATAGATGCAAGTCCTAAAAGCATCTAAAAAAACTCTGGCAAACAAGTTACAATCATGTGCAATTCTCAAAATGAGTGTTTCAGAACCACTTAACACAATACCATAATACAAGACGGGCAAGGACTTGAATGTAAACTGAATATTTTATTAACTCAAAGATGTGTTTCTGTCCTCATAATATGGCAAACAATTGACACATACACACATTACTGAGACAAGGGCATATATGCCCATCACATTTACCAGTTCAATGCCTAACCAGCTTGATACAGAAATGCACTGTTTTAAACCTTTACGAATGGCACTGTTTTACAATGTCAAGAAGAGAAACTATGTTCCTGAATCAGGGTTTTGGCTGGGAACATTCACTGCTGGAGGCTCTTCTTTCACTGGATGGTTCTTGGATTCTTGGTCTTCACTGGGTACAGAATCCTGGCAAATGTAAAATAATTCATCATTTTCTAAGCATTATGCTGCAATAAGTTGGTGTAAATAAACAAAAACTGAGTACAAGGACAGGTTGTTGGCAAGAAGTTTGAGTGGTTGAAGTTGACCAACCATAAATAAGTGGTTTGATTTCACAAATGTATCGTGGAAGTAACATACAACTTATATGCATGTGATGCTGCATTTAAGAGAATAATTTCAAAGAGTTCTGTTGTGTAACTTGGGAAATTGATATGGCATATATCAAACCGATGGTCCATATAAATTCCTGCTACTGTCACCCTCACATTTATCACACACCTAATCAACGCTAGAAACATGGCATGTGAGTCTATGGACAGATGAGAACTTAAGCTGATATCCTTCTCAGCAAATAGATGAATTCTGCCTGCATGGAAAGCATCTCCTTTTCTTCCATGCTGGAGTCTGAGTTGGCTTCTGTGGTTAAGTTTGTGCCTGCAGCCACTTTAATGGAAACAGTTAACAACTGTCAACTGTGACTTGTCAAGCCACTTCTGTAAAATATATTACTTGTAAAACATCAACTTTTAGTTCAATATCCCTTCCTAAGTCCATCAATCACACAGCTTTTTGTACCACATGCTTCCCGTACAAATGCTTAAAATATCTTACGATGCCCGAAACAAGAAGTTGTAACATGCTTGTACAGTTTGTTGGATAATACACAAATTTTCTTTCCATGCCAATTGCTGTGCAAGTTTGACAATGCTGATTTCTGATCAATTAACAAAGTTAATCAACCTCCGAATATGTTCAGAACTTGGATGGGTGACTGCCAGGGAACAAGATGTATTGTTGGCACTGATGGGTTGGTGATTCACTATTGGTTTCTAAGGACCTGGGCCAACCTGTCTGAAATTAGGTGACTTTGGTGAATGCTGGAGCAGATGGGTTGTCAAATGATTGGTCACACATGTTCAAAGTGCCAGGGTTGCTGTGGTGCTCACCCATGTTTAACAACAAACATTTGTTCCATAGAAAAGACACATCTTGCAGGTCAGTACTACAAGTGTCCAAAATCAAGTAAATGTTGTGAACTCGCACACCCACATAGGCATCCCATGGTTTTAGATACTCCGTGAAAATGGTCATGGTCACAGTCATCTATGCCATTTTACTTGCAAAGCATTCTCCACAAACTTTTCATTGTTATGTTTTTAAATCAACGTGGTTAACAAGGATTTTACCACCCACAATTGGTACTGGTTTGTTGGTGCCAACACTGTTCACGAACAGAAGCACTATGCCTTTGGTCTAACCTAACTTAATGTAAACTACTAATAACTTAACCTACTGTGTTAAAAAGAATGGAATAAGAAACTCCCCAAGTGTTATAGGAGACATTCAACTCACCCTATTGACTATAATCTGTTCTTCCATAACTTCATTACTACCAGCAGTAAGAATAATGAGAGAGGCTTCGGGGAAATCTGATTCATCAATATATGTGACTGGAATTTGCGAAGAAACCTGCAAAATGGAAATGAATTCTGAAGAATGTGAGCAGAACACTGTTTCACAAACACGCTTTGCTCAAACCTAGAGCATACAATAACCTCTTCTGCTTTGTACTATTATCTTAGAATCACAAATTTGTAAAAACTACACAAAAAAAATTGATGATCATATTATTTCAACTATACAACATGCTTCTGAACATACAGGTTGATGAGATGAACATAAACATGAACCATTATTTCTCTCCTATTAATGCAGGACTGACATTTGCTGCTAAACCATGGACAAAAACAGCATTTCATGCTGTAATCTAGCAAACTTTTGGAAAATGTCATTAAGAGGTAAAAGTTGGAGGCACTGTCACCAATTGAGTTTTGCTGACATGTTGTAAGAGTTGTATAGTTATGGCATGCCAAATGGTTGTGATAATGTAAAAGACTACTGATGTGCAAAGGCCAGAACTTTGTTATGCACTTAGGAATTTGCAATAAGGAGACTGAGGTCAATACATGGTACATGCATAGCCATCAGAAACAAAGGTCATACAGTAACATTCGAGTAATTCTGTAGTACCAAGGAATGCAGAATTAGCAAAACAGTGGACAATGAGAACTCTCAAAGCACTGTTAAAGCTTGGAAAAATAACAAAGAGGCAGACAAACTGACACCAATTTGTGGTATATAAACACCTAGTTAGTTAATTGTGGGAGATAAGATTAGGATTGGAGGAGAGGTATGTTATTAGAGAACAACTGGAGAAGAACGATGATGATGTCAGAGTGATAGAAGTCCATCTATCAGTGCGAAGGGAGAGAGAGAGGCTGCTGTGATGGAAAGAAACATGTTCATGGTGATCTTGGTGCTGTCTGCAAGTTACTCAGATAGCAGGGTCCACCGGATGTAATCCACTGTGAGTGGGCCTTGAATAATATCAATATTGGTTTGTCAGTGACATTCTATGGCCTCGTTCTGATTTAATGAATTATTAATGACAGTACATAAAATATAATGAAACAGAGTAAGGCAAATCATTGTAGAACTTTTTGTGCATATATTCATATTAAGTCTTATGAGTTTGATTAAAATGTTAAAGGTTACACCACTCTTATTTCTCCCCCGCAAAACCAAGGCCTTATGATAAAGCCTGTAACCGCTCAGTAGCACTATAGGTCAAGCTGATCTCAAACAACCTGATCCCTTTAACTTCTAATTTCTAATTTGTGAGATGGTGGCAGTTATCCTTGTAGAGGAACAATTACCCCAATGGTGATTTGGCCCACTACATGATAGTACCTTATTGAATACTTGCAATGACACCATAATCTACTCTCCCTAATCAGCAAGAAAAATTTTTGAGTGGTGGGGGGAAGACTTTCCATCAGATGACATACCTGTGTACCCTATGGCATACTTTACTTTTGGGCCAAAAGACAAAAGAGCTATGTAACAGTACATGCCACAAGAAAGATTTGCAATTCAGTTCCTGCAACTGTAGCTTAGTTTGCATTACATGTCATATACACAGAATTATTCATAATTCCACGACATTTCATAAAATCTGACTGCGTGCGTGCCAGAAAGGATTGTAACATGTGACCTACAGATGGAAGAAAAATTCACCAATTTTTTTTTCATACCTCAAAAGTGGTATGTGTGTCCGCCTTTTGTCACACGGCACACCTCAAGCTGATAGTCCATTTCCGCCCATACCTGCTGCAGCATGTCACAATCAGTTGCTGAGATAGCAGCAATGATTTGTCTTTGCAGCTCAAGCAGATTCTGTGGTAGAGGCATAAGAAAGACAGTCCTTAAAATATTCCATAAAAATAATCACATGGTGTTGGCTCAGGTGATCTTGGTGGCCAAGGATGCAGCACCTGGTCTTCTGTGGTTGTTTGTCCAATCCAGTACTGGGGCAACTGCAGATTGAGGGAGAGGTGGATGATGTGGTGGTAATGTGAAACAGTCCCATCTTGCTGTTGAACGAAGTCATCACTGTCATCTTCAAACTGCAGCATTAACCATTCCTGCAACATATCAAGACAGGACGTGCCAGTGACTCTTGACTTGGTGAATAAAAATGGTCCGTACACCTTCCTGTTGGAAATGGCATAGAAAAAGTTCAATTTTGGATAATCCTGTATGTGCTCAAATGCAGCATGTGTGTTTTCAATTCCCTATATGCATACAATGTGTCTATTCACCTTCCATGAAGGTATAACATAGTTTCATCATTGAAAATCACCTTTTCAGTGAAACTGTCTTCCTCCAAGTGCTGCTGCATTTTGGTACAGAACTGCAAATGGTGGGCTTTTCATCATGAGTTACAGCCTGCAGGAACTGCATCCTGTATGGCTTTACTGGCAGACGCTTGTGAAGAATTCACCACAGGATAGGTTGTGGCATACCCAGCTGTTAGTGGCCTTTAGTGGGGCTGCATTGAAAAAGCTCCCTCACATGCTCCACTCTCTCCTGTGAAGAGCCCGGTCATCCTGGGCATATTACGATGCACAGACACCCATCACACTGGAATTTTTCATGCCATTGGCTGATGCTGTTCCTCACCGGCAGGTCCTCTCCAAATTTGGTCTGAAAACTTTGGTGCACAGCCACAATTGACTGTGTTTTTGCGTACTCAAGCAGCAAAAAACCTTCTCTGCTCCTGTTGGTACCATTTTCATTCAACCTGCTCCCCTGGCGGCCACTAATGAAACTAAGCACCTGTGGCATGTACAAATGAACTTGGAGAGTTTCTTTTTCTATATGTGGGTCACATGTTGAATCCTTTACGCCATTCAAGTGTAGATATTGTATGAAATGTGTCAAGGAATTCTGAATAACCCTGTATGTATGTATGTATGCATGTGTGTGTGTGTGTGTGTGTGTGTGCATATATAAAAACAGTGAGTACATGCCAACAGCCTTATAATGGCATGCTATTTTTCCCATATGCATAAATGATGACTGTATATACTTCATAATACAGTTGGGCCAAACCTCACTAAATGCAAATTCTGCGCGTTCCTGCAGTTGGCCTGCAGCAGTATCAGCTTCATTCTCTTCAGAAACAGCTAAATCTGTTTTTGAACACTGCTGAAGTTTACGCCAGATTGTAGTCTTAGGAACCTGCAACAGCCACACAGTAAATTTTTTAAATTTTGTCAAACAGGGTACCTTTCTAAATCCTATGTTTAAGATCCTGATATCTTTTTTTTTTAATCAAGCCTTACAGATCACATGATCATAAACAATGTTTCTTTTCATACTCTTCAGTAGGTTCTATATTCAGAGTGAGAAATGAATACCTTCAGTCCTAGGCATACTCTACCTCAGTTTAATAAATCTACCTTACATTATCATTACATAGCCTCATTTCTGCTATTAGCAAATACACAAGAGCAGTGAAATTGGATTACATGCTTTTTCTTCAGCTTGCTCTCCTATCTTAACTAGACACTGGCCTTTATTGTATGGGGTCTCACCTGACAGCCTTTACACAAAATTTATGATAGCACTGTAGCCATTAATGACAACTGTGTTCAAAAAGTATTATGGCCTGAAATTCAGATCAATTTAAAACGTATAAATAATATATATATATATTTACACTTAAAGGATTCTGATGATGGTATATTATCACAGACCTCACTGAAATTTTGGTCACTGTACATTGTCTCAGGTGACTAACACCCCCCACCCCCTCCAACAACTGGGGCTAGGTCTTTCTAATGGGCCCACCAGAGTAGGTTCTCCTCTGTCTCCCAAACCAGGCAAAGACAAAGGCAGAGACTCCAAAATATTTTGGTTCTTTTAGGCTGAGAAGATAGACAAGGTCCAAAATTTTAGTCAGAACTATCTAGATCTGTTCACACACAAGTGACTGCAGAACCTCAAACCCTGATTAGTCTAAAATATCTATGCCCAAATGTGTTTCATAATTCTTGCACCTGGAAGGTGAGAGAAGCCACAGCCTGCGACATTTTCCCTTCTTTACAAGCTGCTACAGCTTCCCTAAGTCTGTGCTGCTTGAAGCCACCAACATCAGGACTCCGTTTTCGCATACAGGTCCATGGAAGTCTCCCAGCTTCTATCAAACGTGCTTTCTCACGAAACAAAGTTGTTCTTGGTATCTACAAGCATAATTAATTCATGAGTTCCAAACACACGTCTCTAATTCAGCACAGGTGCAAAGCGATAAGAACATGAATTTCATTCGACAACCACACCATAAATAATTATGCTCTACAAACTGCACCCTTTTAAGAAGTTTTACCCTTTAAGATATTTTTCACTGGTCTGCTGAAAAACTTCTTATGCAGGAAATGCTGTATTCTTCTCAGCATTCTGTTCTCATATGCCACTAATCTATGCTTAATCTATGCATTACCTTGTAACCGACCCTCTAACTGAGATTCCTTCTTCTCAGAGAATATTGAGGAGGATGGAGATGACCAGGAAGATATGCCAATCAATGTTACAGATTACAAATTCCTTTATTAGAATCAGACCACTTAATGCTTTCCAGAGCATACTCCGTTGCCTACTGGCCGCTGCTTGGACACCTCTGAGGAAGTCACGTGGTTAAAGCTTTCTTTGTATTTTTTTTTATCACACATTGCCAGATATTCAAAGGCAGGCAGGAGTCGCCTGATTGATGGGACATCTCTGATTGGCGAATATGCATCACGCCATACAACGTAGTAATAACTGCTTCTAAGCAGAAAGCCATTGCTGGAATAGCACAGAGATCATAACAGCTGTTGACTATCTGATGCAACACTATAAAGAATTTATGGGAGTTTTAAATAAACCCATTACATCTCAGGGAAGCCTGCTCCTCAGGGGGTCAAACCTGGAATGGGCGACTTCAACCCAATAAAGGGACTCTCCTTGACACACACACACACACACAAATGATATGATAATTCTGTTCAGATATTGTGCTCTCAGTACCTGAAACTGGTGGGACACTTTAGTGAGGTTCTCTCCTCTTTCCAATGCCTTTACTGCTGCCTGTTTCTTATCTAAGCCATAGGACTGCTTCATCCTAGCACGACAACTCATTGCATAACTCCCCATTTCCTTCTGAACCCGTCGCCACAGCACTGTCTTTGGAATCTTAAACAGTTCAGCTGCCTGCTGCAAACTTGCACCACCTGTAAAAACACTTTCATAAGTAAAAGTATGGATAAGAAGTGGGATGGAATGGCTTTATTCATTTGTTTTTCATGTCTCAATAGCACACATTTTCAATGAATGTAATTGCAAACACCAGGTGTTTTGTGGAACACATCCCCTAAATGATTCTTAAACCTATATCATTTAAACGGTGTTGAATGTTATATATCTAACCCTACTGGGGTGCTGATAAGTCCTTAGCCCAACCAGGAAGGAAACAAGCTCAGAAGCATGTCAGGGATGTGTGCGATTTCAACAACATTGAGATGTGAGCTGTCATCAAGTCGTTTTTCCTGCAAGGCAAGGAGCCAAAGAAAATTCATGCCATTCTGACAGAAACATTAGCTTGTTTCCTTCCTGGTCAGGCTAAGGATCATCAGCACCCCTGTACTTACAGTAAACTTCATCCTCATCTTCCATTCTTTGTACTATTTTCTTCTATAAGTATATTAAACAAATATGGACTCAGTGTTAAGCCTTGTCTTACACCTGTGGTGTAAGATATGGCAGAAACAGATGCGTGGAAGTATGGTGGAACTCACAAAAAAAAATGTATAATGAAATGCAATTTTATGTGAGATCAGGTAACAATGAAATAACACAGACCAAAGGACAAGAGATTTCCTTCCCTATTATCCATATACTCATGAAATTTACATTCATGAATGCCCCTTCATTCCACTGCCTGTAGGACAGAGCTGGTCTTTTCTCAGTGTACCAGTACAACAGTGGGCTTCCTCCTTCCCACAACACTGACCAGCAGATATTAGACTCTGCTTTTGAACAATTGTATTTGTTCAGAGGGCATAACAAAAGCTAACAAAATCTATCAACATACCTGATATGTTCCAGGAATATAAAGAAGGCTGACTACTATGGCACAACATTCAAAATCCATTCAACTTGCCTGCAACAGCTTGGACTGCAGCTTGTACTCTTTCACCAGAATGTTCCTGTCTGGTGATGGAAAGGGCAATGCCATGTGCTCGAGCTCTCACATACAGAGTTGAGCGAGGAATACGATAATTTGCAGCAGTTTCTACAAGAGTTCGTCCAGCTCGCAGATCCTCTAAGGCTGCCAACATCATGTTTTCACTGTTGAAAGAACAATTAAACAGTCAAGTAAGGCCAAAACCCAGCAGAAAGAGCTATAATAAAACATGAAAATAGGAGACAGAACTTCAGACCTTGTAAATAAACATTCTATTCTGTGTTGTGTATTTATGATTTATACAATGAAGCTGTTAGTAGCTCAAACTACGCAGTACTGAATGGTAGGATAGTTGATGAAAAAGATGGAAAGTGTGTGAATTGAATGGGATGTGGTCTATTTTAAAGTATAGTCCAGCATTTGCTTGGAGGCACTGAGAAACACCAGAGAAAACCTCAGTCAAAATAGCTGATGTTCTTTCTGGTCATGATGTGAACCAAACACCCCTTGAATGAAAGACAGAAGGCTCATCATTTAGCCCATTTGCTTTATCCCATGACACTAATGCTAGTGAAGTATATGCACAAAGAATAAACAAATAAATAAATAAACAAAAAACACACCAACAAAGAAACTGAGACAGAAAAATGTGGGGCAAAAAAGAGAGTTTATGCATTCAGCTGTAGCATCTGCTGCATATAAATCAAGGGTACACTGCCTGTTAGCATTTGTTTAATGTTTGTTAGGAATTTTTAAAAATGTACTCAACAAACATCACTGTACCATTGTCAACAAACTTGATATTAGCTATTCCTCAACAGAAGGAATATATACAGAACTCAATACACAAATAAAGAAATATATAAATAGTTAATATCTGTATTTAATACAAGTTTTTTTTTTAAATACTTGAATTTTAGAATAGCAAATTTCATGAAATAAAGAACTAATCTGTATTTCCAATTAATTAACAGAGGCTGAATTCCAATAATTTTCAAGAAGTGGGGCATGATTTTTCAACACATTGAGAAATTCCATGAAATTTCCTTTCTTTAATGATATACACGACTCATCATGGCCATAGAATGGAAATTCTTGATTAGCTAAAGTACACACAGCATCAATAAACCAAAAGCATATTACCTTTCCTTCTTCACTTGTTCATTATGCTTTGTGATGTCATTTCTGCATTGACCGTCAAGAAGGTCAACCTTCTGTTGTTCTACAAATAATTTTAACTGTATATAACAGGGCACATGAGTTTGTGATTGTGTTTTTCTCTGTGCACTTGACAAATGATTTAAATCCAAGAAGCCCTGTTTATTCCATACTGCATGTTAAAAAAAGTAAACAGAGCCAACAATAAAGTTTGTTTGTTATTTTATATCTTGCCAACCAGTCGACCTTTCCATACTGAGAGATGCAAAAATGTCTTGTACATCTTTCTCTTAGTTTTATGTTGAGCTATTACAATGGGTAATGGTAGGGTAGGTTACCCTGATTCACTAGTCTTTATTCGCCATGTAGCAGGAGCATAGAAAATGGAGTATCTAATAGTTCTTTAACACCTATATATTCAGCCATTTTAATTGGTCTTAAAACAATGCAGAATGATTAAGGGAGACAGCATAATACCTACATATGAGTATGATACAAAATACAGTAAGAAATAATGAGAGAATAACAACATGATAAAGTTTTTGTGGCGCGACACTGACCTCTTACAAGAATCTTGAAAACTGGCCAAGTTGAGGTTCTGAGAGGCGTCTTTTAAGTATCAATGACTGCAGTCTCCCCTCACCCCACACAGTTGCGTTACCACCTAAAGTAACACGTGTGCGGCACGCTGAGGAAGTCCAGCACAGCTAACTCCTCAAGTACAGGTGCACCAAAGTTGAGCAGAAACATTACCAAATGAAATGGAGAAAACAACTTGCCCGTGCAATTTAATCATGTGTTTATAAACACATAATGGGGATGAATTTACATAGGGTGTGCGCTGCATACCTAGCATACCTGGAGAAGATGGTCCTGGTATTTAGTATCATTAAGAAACAGTAAATTTAAGTGGTGTGGTAAAAGGTTAAAGAATGTATACCCCTTCCTTACACAATTATGGTTGCAATATGAAGTCAAGCAAATACTGTATGTATATGACATGCGAAGCCTGATTTACTGTCAATCATTTTCAGATTCTGTGGTTAGAATTTTAAGGTAAAGTACAAGTTGTGATAGAACATATCAGAATATGGTTTATTATTACTGGGCATAGGCACTATGTCCACTGCAGAATTCTGAACAGAACACACTGCAAAAACTAGGTCTATTTCCATTACTACATTAAAAAATGGGGACACACCTTAGACATCACCTCCTTCAATGGACTTAAACTACATACCTCCCCACCTCTCCACCTAAGGATGGAAGGCAATCCAGTTTCTGATACGCAGTCTGTTCAGAATACTATCTAGCAGACAAAGTTCAGACGTCAAGCAACACTAAGCCAGAACCCTTCAGAATCAGAAAATAACAATTTGTGCACATTCTGCAAGTGATGAAGTTTATCTTGTGTATCACGGGTTGTATCATAAGTTCAAAATGTCATCTGCATTATACACTGGTATGAAGAATGTGCCATATGACAGCAAAGACATTCAACAAAATTATGACACACAAATTCTGCATCTAAAATTAATCTGCTGTATTAATTGAAATCCTCAGCGTAAAACCAGCTGACACTGACCTGTAATATTTTTTACTTGCTTCTCTTCTGTGTTTCTTTTTCTTCTCTTCTTCATCCTTTTTCTCAGTCTGTGTTTGTTCCTTTGATTCCTATAAAATTGTTTAAGATTATGGCCAACACACTTAAAAATGCCATAATGTTAATGTTATGCTTCTGCCAAGGCCAGTAAAATGTCTCTTATTTAATTAAACAGAGAACCTGCAAATGCCCTATTACCATCAGAAGCAACTTAAAGGTTGGATGATGTTTATTACTATTCTACCATACACAGATCTGTCACTTGCAGTTTTGGACTCTGGCATGAGGTAAACAGACTGGGAAGGAATATGAATCTCAGAATTTACTACTTTCTGGTGTATGATGCTGTGTAGACTGACGCACAAGTAACAGTTTTTCAGAGTGTACTGCACCCATCACATGGGTATTCTGTTCTTCTTGGGCTACCCAATATACAGAGGCATTACATTCCTATGAAACAGTGGTACCTATATGCCACATACATGACATCACAGCCTAAACCATGGGAACTGTCAGCACTGCTGTAACAACCTCAAATGTCAAAACACAAATCTCCTCTAAAGTGAGGGGGGGGGGGGGGGGGGAGGTGTTTATTCTTTATACTTTCTCCCCAACAAAAAACCCTAGTGGGGGGGGGTTCAAAGGGGGGGGGTTGAGCGCACAATAAA
>Ga0131853_10003614_pt1 | contig 27768 bp, 22 predicted proteins | sample TergutLab28metaG_FD_92764 | JGI IMG/M metagenome (GOLD analysis project Ga0131853, IMG submission 92764) | Labiotermes labralis P1 segment gut microbial communities from Petit-Saut dam, French Guiana - Lab288 P1 (version 2) (version 2) | ecosystem: Host-associated > Arthropoda: Insects >...
CTCCTCCTCCTCCTCTCTGGCAGTCCCAAAGCTATATCAGAGTAGAGTCACTATCACAGTACATTTCCATATTTGCACCAAGTACATTCTCCCATATCATCACTTTGTGCTTTCCCTCATCAAAATGTCTGCGACTAAGATGGTCATACCAAAGTGTGATTGTTGTCTCAAATATCTTCATGTAAAATCCTCTACATTATTAACACATAAATACATCAAATACAGATTTTCTCGTGTTTTAGAGTAGAAGCTGTAGGTTCCTGCAAAAATGTTATTTGGAATTTAGCAGAATTTGAGAAGGGATGAAATGCCAGACATTCTGGAATAATATGAATGCTACAATTTGAAGTGATAATAACATATAAATTGTGTTGTTCAGGTTGTGTCTGATAAAGAGAGAGACAAAACTGCAATGGAACAGCAACCTGCTGAAGTAAATAGTGAGGATGCAAGAGACACAGAACAAGGAATTGGGCAGGCACAGGCTGAAAAGACAGAGGCAGGACATCGTGGAGATGCGACAGCTCCTAAGGATAATGTTCAGCCTGGAGAAAGCCAGACAGAGCAGGATAAGAGCACAAGGCAACGCCTGCGAGAGAGCGACAGCAACCGCAGCCTAGGCAAGTCTGCACTTTTGTAGAACTGTTCACATCTTGCATATCTGTGCTTTAACCTTGTCTCATCTTTTTTATTTCCATTAGTCCTATCAGCTGCAGATTAATTTGGGCCGTGCAATGGCTGTGGCAGTTAGTTGCCAGCCTGTCAACATGGAGGCCAAGGTTCGATTCCAGGCAAGTGTGTGTGATTTGTGGTTGACCCAGTAACACTGGAACAGAGTTTTATAACAGTGTTTTAGTTCTGAGCTGTCAGTATTATTCCACCAATGCTACATACTCATTCATTCATTCATTCATCTGTCACTCTCACTGTGTAATCTTAGCCATTGATAGCTTCATTAAATAAAACTTAAAAAATGCAGATTAATTTGTAAGAAAATTAAAAAGAGAACGGTTTGTACTGAGAAATGTAGAACTTCCCACATGCTTGTTTCCTATGTGAACTACGAAAAGAGATTTTATGAAACACATAAGCCAAAGCTGTAGCACTCAGCACACAGTTGTCTTGAGGCTGGGAATCAGTAAGTTGGTAGCAAAATGCTTTCAACTCTAGACCTGTAATGGAATATTACCATATTTAACCAACTATAAGACAAGAATTTCTTCAAAATTCATTGTCTGAAATATGGGGTGTCACTGTGTAAACATGCACAAAATTAGTAGTGCATAGTTTACAGTTGTTCTTAAAAATTTCTATTTTTCTGCTCCTTTGGCTCTGCCATCCCACTGCAGTCACACCACTCACTCCACCACCACCACCACCTACTTCCCCAGATTGCAGCATCCTGATCTACGTATCAATGTTTACAGGTGAGGTTAGTGAACCTGTCAAGAAAAAACGTAAAACAATGAATACTGCAATGGAAGAAGATGGAGAACAACAGGATGAAGGTGAGAGAGAGGAAGAAGGGAATGCTGAAATGTACCAACACATAAAAGAAGCCAAGAAAAAATTTGATACCCAAACACTGGATGCTGCAACTGAGGTCAGTTACTGTGTGTGATTCGTTTCTTACATACAGAAACCAGCACAATATGAAGCTGATCATTATATTCACACTTTTATGTAGGAACTGCTCCTGTTTAGTCACCCAGTTCATCACTAATATCTCTCAAGTATACTAGAGCTGTTGCTTTACACGTTCTTACCGACACTGTAGTGCATGTGCAGTTTGTTTCTAGCCAAATAATTATGTAACGATCTCAAGACAATTTATTAAAATTATTATTATTTTTAGGTTCAGCAGCTATTAGCATAATCTGAACTATTCAGAGTTAAAATTGCATAATTTTGAACATCTTTACATTGATTTCTGTGGTCCATGTGTTCAAGGAATTGTGGCAGTATCAGTATAACCAGCCATACTGCAATCGGTGTGATCTCACTTTCACACAAATACTCAGTAACTTATGGCTAAATCTGTCCAGATAACATTATGTTATCTCCATTTCTCATTCAGCCATGTGACAGATGCAGCTGATGCATTAGCAGTAAGTAATGTATGATAGACTGACACAGGCCTTGCAGTGGCTTAGGTAGTTAGTTGCCAGCCTGGCACTGTGAAGGCCAAGTTTATGTGGAATTTGTGGTAGACAAAGTGTAAGTGGGACAGGTTTTACTCTTAGAATGTCCTTGTTCACCATCAGCATTATTCTATAAATGCCCCATACTGATTCAGTCATCTACTGTTGCCACTACACAATCTCACCAAGTGACAGCATCATGCAATAACACACACAGACACACAGTAAATTCATGCATGCACACTCCGACAGTCTGTAGACACACACGCACACATAACAGCAAGTACAGTTATCTGTTATCTCACTCACAGGACCAAGTACAGCAGCAACCTGTTCCAAACTTGGAAGAAGAAGATGGAGAAAAACTAAAACAAGATGACAATATTGAACTTCAGGATGACTCAGTTCTTGATGAAGATGAAATCCCTACAAAGAATACAGAAAAAGTTTCAGGTGATAAACAGAATAAAGATAAAAGTGAGAGGAAATATGGGGAGAGAGTTGATGAAGGAGGAGACACAGATATGTGTGTGGAAGTGGATGGTGATAAAGTGGAGACACTTGGTGCTGCAAGGGGCAGAGAGACAACATTCCATACGGCACTTGGTGATGTTGCTTCTGATGCAGTTGAGCTTGAAATGATGTCTGCTGAAGATCACCGCACTATGCGATCTCAGTTGGAGAGTCAGTTGGCAGCTTGGAGTCAGGTCAGTGTGAAGGGTGATTTCCATTGTGACTATACCTTTGTGTATAAATTGCATTTTATTCATGACACTTCCAATGTTCAAATTTTGTGTTGTCATGAAACATAAATAGTGTTGAAGAGGCAAGTCTCTGGGCATGTTGTTTGGTAAATAGTTCTATTTACTGTTTACTAAATGGCTCAGTGCATATCATAAGCACTTTCTGTCTTATTGCTGCTCTGATAACATTTTAGCCTCCACCAGATGAAGAAGCAGAGCACGCGTGGGAGATGTTCAGTGCCGTGACTTCAGGACTGGCTCGAGATCTGAGTGAACAGCTGAGGCTGGTGTTGGAACCTACACGGGCTTCTCGTCTTCGAGGAGACTATCGTACAGGACGCAGAATCAACATGAGGAAGGTGAACCAGTTACAAGAGTTTTTGCCTTTACTAGTATGCAGAAATAATTGCTTCACTGCATGTGTAATTAAATGTCAAAGTTGTGAATTAATTTTTCGTGTTATTTTAGGTAATTCCATACATAGCAAGTCAGTTCCGAAAGGATAAAATCTGGCTGAGAAGAACAAAACCATGTAAACGGGAATATCAGATCGTTTTGGCTGTTGATGATTCTTCCAGTATGGCAGACAATCACTCCAAGGAGGTATATATATCAAACAGTACTTTCAATGTATATACTCTGCGTGCTTGCAGAATTGATATGTTTCGTTGATTTCTTTTCTTCAAAATGCTACCATGTCCCTAGATGGCTTATTTTGGCACATTCACAATGCACATTTGCAAAAAATGGGCCTATTTTCTTTTTGATGTCTCTCCACATTTAACAACTTGAAAACTGCTGAACAGAGTTCCATAAAATTTTGTGTTGGGGTGTTTCACTGAAATTTGTGAACACTTTCAATTATTTCATCACAACCTGATGATTTTTTTGGTTTTAAGGAATGTGTTATATTTTTTATCTCAGCTGGGGAAGTTTTCAGGAAATGAATCTTTTAGAATTGAGACAGCATCTCCTTTCTCTATTTGTAGAATGTTTAATTTTTCAGTAATTGTTGTAAAGGAATTATTTTAGGCATTGGCCACATTTGTTGGATCCTTTCATTTTTTATCATTCACAAGTAATGTGGGAACCTGTTCCACTGAATGTACTTTTCCTGTCTCTTTCTTTATAATGTTCCATGTTATTTTTATGTTGTTATTAGATTTTGCTGTAAGTCTACTATAATATTTCTTCGTAGCTTCTTTCATAACTTTCATAAGGATTTTACAGTATTTAATATAATTCGCTACTGCTGTTGGGTCATTGCTGTTCTTAGTGAAGGCTACAGACTTCTTTTGTGTTTGCTAGATATATTTATTCCTTGTGTAATTCAGTCATACTTGTCTTTCTTACTGTGGTATTTAACTGGAAAACTAGTGTGGAAAATGTTTAAGAAGGTGCATAGAAATGAGTTAAACATGTGATTAGGTTCTTTATCTATATAAACAGATTCCCAGGTTTATTTTTTTAGTAGAGTCTGAAAGTTCATGATTTTGTCTTTGTCTATTAATCTGTTGCTCTTTCAAAGGAAATTTGTTTATTGTTGCATATTTATTTTTAATTGTGAGAATTTTGGCATCATGGTTTGATAGGGCATTTATTATGGGAAATGTAGAAGATAAATTTATTCTACTGTTATCCACAAATATTTTATCAATGGCTGTACGTGAGTTATTTTGAATTCTTGTTGCAAAATTTACTGTGTGGGACACATTGTGTGTTGGTAATAATGAGGCGGCTAGTTCTGCAAGTGATACATTGCATAACTCTGCCTCCAGAAAGATTAAATGGGACTTTTGGGCTGCCTTTTGTGTTTCTGACTGTGTTAGCACAGAAATACCTTGGTGCACATGGGAGGATAATATACAATGGGTCTTAAAGAAATTGGCTGGTGGTGCATGGGCTGGATTAATCTGGCTTAGGATAGGGACAAGTGGCAAACTGTTGTGAACATGGTAATGAATGTTTGGGTTCCATAAAATTCAGGGAATTTCTTGACTAAGCTGAGGGACTGCCACCTTCTTAAGAAAGAGCCTTCTGCTTGGAGTTACTTAGTTAGTCAGTCAGTCCATTAGTCACCTGGTGACTTACACACAAACAAACTGTGCAAACTGGTACTTCACCATGATCCAGGTTACTGCCAGTATAATGAACCAACTAACAGAAACTCACGATGGTGTATTACAGTCCCATTTAATGAGGGATGCCTTAGTCTGAATCTGGAAATAGTACTGAAGCCATTTATGTTATGATGTGTCACTGTAATTGGTATCTCTGTCAACTGGATACTTACATTGAATAGACTGTAAGGCCTTCAGCAACAGACAAACACATTCTTGCTTGCAGCCATCTATTCAATGTCTGTATATTTAATACAAAGATGTCTCAAGTAAACTGTTTAAAACAAGGTGCAGTTTTATGAGAATGTCTGGTTTTTAGTGTTTGAACATGTGGTTTTTGAGGGCAATATTAACCCTTACCTTTCCCATAAGGTCCATTGACAAAAGCCTTCCACCTTATAATGGGTGACAGTATAGCGCAGTCAGCATAGTGACTAGTATGTGGACTGGTTGTCTGATAGTTTATGGTTCATCTCCTGTCAGGGGCAAGAGATTTTGTGTTCTCCAAAAATGCCCAAAACAGTTCTGGGGCTCATTCAGCAATTCATTGAATGGGTACCATGGGTTCTTCCCAAGGCAGTAAAGTGGCCAGGGCTTGAGGCTGATCACTGACATCTAATCCCAAGGTTAAGAGTGAGTGGAGCTGTATGTCTGCTCCCCATGTGTATTTATGACTTGCATGGGGGCAACGTTACCTTTATCTTACTACCACATCATTTTGTACTGAGTGTTACATATTTGCTGTCTACATGTTGTGTCAAAAGAACAGGTAGTAGCAGTTCTATACTCTTCTGTATCAGTGTATCTGTTTTAAATGTTCGTGCAAGTTATTTTTTAGCTAGTGAGAATTAAAAGGATGGGAAGGTTTGAAAGAATATCTTGCTGTAGCATGAAAAGGGTTACATGTTTGTCACTGATGAACCTTGCTTTGTGCTCTGCTAGCTGGCATTTGAATCACTGGCCCTGGTGAGTCAAGCATTGACACTGTTAGAGGCTGGAGAACTAGCAGTGATAAGCTTTGGTGAGACACCACGAGTGTTGCATCAACTGGGGGATCCTTTCACAGAGAAGAGTGGGGCAAGGTGAGTGAAGTGCAGAAGGTAATGTTATTTGGCAGTTGATTATAGACAGCAATCAGTTCTCCTGTAAATGCTGCCAAATTTGAAGGATCAGGTCTTCTGACATGTGATGCTGTTGTCCGTGGATGTTTAGTGTCTTGAGTTGCAGAGTATCAAAGGCACTTCGTCTTCTGGGTCAAACAGTTGAGGTTCTCATCTTTGATTGCCTAACCCTGAAGATGAAGGTACTACAATCATTTGAAACATTGATGCCTGTGTACCAGTGGATGCAGTGTAACGTGCCTGAATACTGGAATGTGCTGTGCGTTAACACTGCTGTGAGAACGTCAGATGGTGCAGTCTATCAAGCTTTGTCCTTGTGTGGTTGCTGTGCTGTTACACTGTTGACATATCGCATGAGTGTGGAGTGCGAGGAAGAACAGAACAATGGACGTGCAACTGACGGTGCCTGGTTTATAGCAAGGGGGAACTAGCTGTCTGTATGTTGATGTGGTTACTGAGGGATTTCTGTCTTAAGGCTTATGTATGGAGTGTGAATGATAAGTAATGAGACTGGGTTTTTTAAAAATATTTTATGAATGAATTTATTGTTACATGTTAGTGTGTTCGCAGTCATTTCCATCAGAAATCCCACAATGCTCTGTAGAGCCTTCTAGCCCTTGAAGCGTCACTTGAAGTCATTATGTGAGAGTGCTTTATGTAATTCTGCCACCTTCTCCATTCACCCTTCATAAAGAATCATGAGGTTTTTTTGGCAGTTTGCTTCGACTTCATGAGAAATTGGGTGTTTGTCGTTGCCTGTTTCCTTTATTAAGCATGATTGCAGCAAGTTAAAAAGCCATTTAAAAAATACACTACTTTTTACTGTGTGACACAAAGTGTGGTTTGGCATGCAAATGGGGGGAAGATTCAGTCGTAAATAGCATGTGTTTTCTATGGGGATCAGATTTCTTGGAGCTGTGCATATGCTGGTGTTATTTAATAGCCACACCTCATGTGTATTGTTTGTGTTTCATTAATAATTTTTCTTGTAAATTAGTGTTTGATATGTTCAGATTTCTGAAAGCGTGCTGGATTAATTGTTGTATGATGTGATCACAGTTATGTGGGATGTGACACAGTGCAGTGTGGTAGATCGACCCCAGGGACAAGGACAGCGGGTTCCTTGAGTGTCTGTCTGCCGGACTTCGCGGTGTCACATCCTGGAAGACTGTCATTTTTAGCCTAACTTTGTTCCTTCCAGGTTATTACAGCAATTCTCATTTGAACAGAAGAACACCCGTGTGGGTCAGCTTGTGGACTTTGCAACAACACTGTTCACTACCAACTGTTCTCGGTCATCAAGCAGCAGTGAGCAGGCTCAGTTGTTGATAATCGTATCAGATGGTCGAGTCATGAGTGAGGGACCTGACCGAGTAAAGCAGGCAGTTAGGCGGGCCAGACACAGTGGCATCTTTATGGTCTTTGTCATTGTGGATAACCCTGAGAGCAAGGTAACAACATTTGTAATGCCTCCCTTAGGGCCACCACATAGCAGCTGTTTACATTGAAGTTCTGAAGACCAATTAAAGTGTTTCATTGCAGTAATATTTTATGGGATAAAAAAAGAGGTAAAGCAGTCCCATTGCAGGCCTGGACAGGCCCAAAAGGTTCCAGGAAGTTAAGGTTCCCAGATTTCGTGGCAACTGCACAGGATGGTGGTAACGTTGTCAGCCTTACGCACCGGCCGCCTTTACCCCCAGGAAATGCTCCTGGTACTCATTTCTGTTAGAGGCTGAGTCGAATATTTTATGGGTAAAATTTTGAATTTTAAATAATTGTACCAACAGTGTACAGTAATCCATTCCCAATGCAGTTTTTACAATGTGCATTTCAAAATAATGAAATATATGGGGGTTGGGCCACTTGCAAATTGCTGAAAAATTTAGAGATTCATGGATAAATGTGGACAGGTTGCTGCCCTGCCACACAAACTGGCAGCATCACCTACCCAAAAATGTACACCTTGTAAGTGATGGGGAGGTTGTCCATATGTGTCTGCCCTTATGTAACCTTATTTTTCACATAGAAGTTCGTGCAGTGCAGTTGTGCCAAACATGCCGAGTTTACTGCCTTTAACCCCACACTGGACAAGGCATCGTTGTCCTGCATATATGATCAAGTAGTGGACTGTAATCCTGTTGACTTGTGCCACAAGTTGCATAAACCAATCATATTCTGGCTGTTTTACAGCACAGTGGTACCTTACACTATTAACTCTTTATTTACCCACACAGTTTATTTATGGGTTCTTGTGTGGTCTCAAAATGGCATCATTAATTGGTATTCTTAATGGATATTTAGTGTTTTCTGCAAGGTGCAAAGTTCATTTTTAAATATTGTATACAGGAAAGTGGAGCATGCGGCGGCATAGTTGGTTGAGGCACTGTGCTACCAGCTGGAAAGTCACAGGTTTGATTCCTGATGGCGTCATTGGAATTTTTCATTCACGTAATCCTTCTGGCTGCACTTTGGCCCTGGGGTCAGCTCATCCTCTAACAGAAATGAATACCAGGAATGTATCCTGGGCGTTATAGGCATCCGGTGCATAGGGCTGATTGTCTTGAAATCTGGGAGGCTCAACCTCCTGGTGCCCTCAGGGCCTGTCCAGGCCTGTACAGGGATTGCTTTACCTTTTATATCGAAAAGTCTTGATGTTTGTGATTTTCAGTGTAAAATACCAGTTTGTTTCCAGTAATAAAAGTGTGGAACATCCTCAGAGAGCATAAAAAACATTACAGTTTGTTTAAAAATACACACTTTTGGTAGCATAAAATACCAAAATGAGTGAAGGCAAGCCTCATTCTGTAAAACACGCTAGCCAGAGACTAGGGTCAGTCACAGAAGTTAGAAAAAAATCAGTAAAGTATTCTCAGGCTAGCAGCCACATCAGGTGGTTGAGTGGCGAGTAAACCACTCACCACTCAACCACCCAATGTGGCTTCTAGGCTGAGAATGTTTTATTGAATTCATTCAACTTCATAACTTTAAATTACATATTAGGAAAAGTTATATTAAATTGCTTGATCACATAAGGTCATTATCCCAAAATACCAGACATTGTTACTGTGCTGTAATTGGATCAGTTTCAGGCTTCAGAGAGTTAATATGAAGTGATAAACTGGAAATTATATGTTTTATTGAACGTGGGATGCAGATGAATCAGCAGTCCGCCTGTTGCTGTCCTGACATGGCAGTACAGATGTGCAGCATATGTTACAGGCATATTGCAGACTGTAAGACATACTTTAGACTGTGCTTGGAAATGCTCAAAGAAGCAGAGGAGACTTGTGAACAGTAAATTCCAAAAATCATCTTTTTTTGCCATGGTTCTTGTTTAGACAGCACGAAAGGTGACAGTGGCAGTTACGTTCCTGTTGTGTAGGATGTCCTGCAACTCAAGACAGGACCAGCCATTTGTCATGAAAACTTGCATAGTGATGAGGTGTCACTCTACTATGTTTGCTACAGAATGGTTTAATCAGTATAATGGCTAGGCTGCAGGCTAGGTGACCAGAGAGTCAGGGTTTGATTCCCCTTTTGTTATGACTGGTTCTGTGTTATATTTAATGGGTGCCAGGAGCTCTTTCCCTGACGGTAAAGTGGTTGGAGCTGTACATATTTTGCTCACCTCCTCTTAGCCCTAAAGTTAAAAAAAAAATAGATCTGAACCTCCACAAGATTACCAGTCCTGTACCATTTACAGGCTGTACAGTCACCTTCATAGCAGGGCAGGAGGTACAGTAATGAGGCTGTGGGCTAGATGGTTGGGTGTTCTTTGTAATGAGGCTGTGGGCTAGGTGGTTGGGTGTTCTTTGTAATGAGGCTGTGGGCTAGGTGGTTGGGTGTTCTTTGTAATGAGGCTGTGGGCTAGATGGTTGGGTGTTCTTTGTACTGAGGCTGTGGGCTAGATGTTTGGGTGTTCTTTGTGGTGAGGCTGTGGGCTAGATGTTTGGGTGTTCTTTGTAGTGAGGCTGTGGGCTAGATGTTTGGGTGTTCTTTCATACTAAGAGAAAGAGATGTTCCTCTCTTCAAGACATTCAGAATGGCTCAAAACTCACCCAACCTCCTACTTAATGGGTCCTGACCCCCACCCCCTTCTGGGGTAAAGCATCTGGGGCATGTAATTTTCTGCTCGCTGCCGTCTGGTGCAGAGTTTAAGAATGAGTGGTGTTATACTTTTGTTCCCGCTGTTTGCCTTCATGATATGTAAGGGGATAACATTACATGTATCTCCACAGTCTCTTTTATTGAAACTGGTCCACTGTCCCCAGTGCTCTGCTATTATGCTGTGGAACGTACTTTTCACATATTTTGTGGCACATTGCATGATATCAATTCGTAATTGGATGTGTTTCAGGATTCCATTCTGGACATTCAGCAGCCGTTGTTCAGTGGATCAAAGTGCATCGGCTTCTCATCCTACCTCGACAGTTTTCCGTTTCCTTTTTATTTGATTCTTCGTGATATTAATGCTCTCCCAAGTGTCCTAAGTGATGCGCTGCGACAGTGGTTTGAGTTGGTTGCGGATATGGATAAATAGATAATACAAGCCCGTCAGTTGGATCAGAATTTTAGCAGATTCTTATCTGTGCCTCAAGCCACGGTATTGTAATGGACTGTGTAATGGACTACACATGTGCGTCTGGTGTCAGTGTTAAGAACTTATGGGCTGTTATTTCCATTCCACCATGTCTCTGTTATGTGATTCCCAAGGATAAGGATTACTAAGTTAACCTGTTCACCTCCATTTACTGCAAGCCACATGTTGGACATCTCAGATGTATTAATGGTGGATGGAACACCTTTAGAAACGGTGGTGCAAAAACAGATGAAGAATCTATTGTTATCTCCACAACTGTGATATAGAGTGTTCAGCTGTTGGCTAATGTAGACACAATAAATTGTACAGTCTGCACTTCACGTACACTTAGTTTAGTCTGTGCTCTGCATGCCACATATTTTAATTAAAATACATGTAATTGTGTGTTTGTGTGTTGTCTGTGTGATTCTTTACACACTGCTTGGAAAACTTAAAAAGTCACTGTAGAGCTTGTATTAAAATCAAGGAGAACTGCTATTCATTCATTCATTTATTATACATTCATCAACTCCGGTAAGGTTTAAGAAAACTATTAGATATAGAATTTGTCACCAAATAATATAGAAATACAAAATGTATATGCCATATGAAACCATATGTCATGGTGACAAAGAATCATATAAATGCAGTTTGAGGCCTATATACAGATCAGTACAATGATTTCATAATATTTGGAACAATAAATTATAGTAAAATTATCAAACACAACATTTTTACTAAATTAAAACCTTCTATCATGGTAGACGGAATATGTTGATACAGTTGTAATTTCTTGATGACAAATTAAAGTAAAATTAATTGTGTCTACATTATCTCATATGTACAACACAGATGTACCAAATAAAAAAATTGATAAATCTTTACTTTCTGTAGAGTTTTTATGGAAGAATTGTGCAGCTGTCTGCATAAGATGATTATTTTAGTATAAGTGTTTCATTGTACATGAGTTTGTTATCAGTGTTGGTACCTTGTCAGTGCTAGTGTGAATGTGTCCAATACAATACATTTAAAAACAATTAAATCGTTAACACAATTTACTGGGTTTTTGACTGCCTACCGGAGTGTCCATTATAAACTAATGACTTACTTGTAGTGTTATGCAAGTGCATACCTGTGTTATCCTGATTTGTTTCATGTGTTACCACATTTCACTGCCACTAGACACGTGTATAAAGCATGTGTCTCATGTGATGTCACTAGTTATCATTAGAGGAAGCTTGTTCAGTTTATATAGAGTGGATAAAAATTAGCAGAGAGTTTGGAGGGCCTGTCATGTTCTGTTCATTACATAAATGGAACAACACTTCTTACTACAAAGTTTTCTCCCTGTATTCATGGTTTTTCCACATATGCGCAAGTTTGTAATTTTTCAGTTTGGTGCGTGATGATCAGCTGAACAGTAACAGGAAGCTAGGATGTACAAAAACCTAGTTTACTAGCAACAGTCTGCTGTGTCACATTTGCTCCATGTGGGCTTCTTTGGTAACACAATACAGATCTCCCCTTCATGCAGTTTCATCTGTGTGTCCTGTTACACAAGAAGCATACATTCAGTAAGCATCTGTGAACACACATGCATTAACTTAGACACTAGAACCTTGTTTTGCAGAGAGAGAGAGTGTGGGTTTTTTTTAATATATATAAACATTTATTTGCCTGCATGCTCCATTACTGTGGAGTAATACTACATGCATTGATGGTAACTTTTACAAATTATTTTCTATCTATTCTATGTAAAGTTTAGGACCTTAACTGTCTGTTTGTACTCTATTCTTTGTTCCATATTATTTTGTTTATGTATTCTTTGAAGTTTTTATAGCATTTTATACTTAGTTTGTTATAACTCACTGGCCAGTTTTCTGTCCTTGTCACCACTGCTTTCAGTTTATCCCTTTCTTGCTCTAGCAGTGTGCAATCGAATAGGATGTGGTCCACTGTTTGATCACCTTTTTTGCAAGGGCACATTGTGTTATCTATTATATTGTACTTGTATACATAAGATTTGATGTTGCCATGACCAGTTACTATAGCAGTAAAGTTAAGGGTTGTGTTTAATCTCAATTTCAGCCTATCCTCTATTTTGGGAAAGAAAGATTTTGTTATTGCTCCTTTTGAGGATCTGTCCCATTCATTTTGCCACTGCTGAACACTTTGTTCTTTTAATTCACACAACAGCGCCCTCTTTGGTGTTTTAGTATTGCACCCCTCGATGCTCTTGTTATTTGCTGCTTCTTTCGCCGATTGATCTGCCATTTCATTTCCTCGGTGTCCCACATGTGCCTTTATCGAACTGAATTCCACCCTCCATTTGTGCTGTTCAATTTCTATGACTTTAGTTCTGATTTGTTCTATGAGGTGTGTATGTTTCTTCTGGTTTTGTAGCAACTGCAGTGTTATCTGGCTGTCTGTATGTACTAGTACTGATTTTTCCCCCGATTCCGTATATCGTATATATTCTAATGCTTTTAGGACAGCCATTTGTTCCACTTGATTTTTGGTGCATCATCCATTTAGCCTGTACTTCAGTGTTGCTGTTAGATTATTGTCTAAGAAAATTGCTATTCCGGCTCCTACTCTGGGGTCATTCTTGCTATGCTTGTATAGGGTGTGAGCTATCTTCATATCCTTCAATTATTTTGATGTGTCGCCGGATGGTTCCAGTTTTCCATTTCCATTTCCCTATCATACTGGGTTCCTTTTCCTTTTGTAATTTCATAGAATTTCCCTGTTTCTTCTATTTTTATGTTGATTGGTATTATGCTATTGATAACACACAATGCCTCATTTGAAACCGTGCGGTAGGCTTTGGCTATTCTAAGGTTTATGAGTCTTTGTATTCTAATTAGTTTAGCTCTGTAGCAAAACCTGTTCAACACACTTTTCCAGACTGGGGCTCCGTATACTAGCAGGGGTAAGATTCCTCCTGTATATATGGGTTTCATCGTCTCATGTTTCAATCCCCAAGTTATCTTAGCCGATCTGGAGAGTGAAAATATTAATTTTGAGCACTTTCTTCTGTGTAATTAATATGGTCTCTAAAAGTCAATTTGCTATCAAAAACAATACCAAGATATTTTAAACTGTTGAACTGTTTTAGTATTTTGTTGTTTACATAAATTTCTATCTCCTTCTTTTCCCTTCTTCTCCTGCAAGACATAAGCATAACTTTTGATTTGTTTTCATTAAACTTTAGTTTGTTGTTTATGGCCCATTCCAGTATTTTCCTCACTTCAAAGTTCATGTAATTTTCAGCCTCTATGACTGTATCTCCTCTAATTAGTATCATTAAGTCGTCAGCAAAGGCTATGGCTTTTGAGTGACTTGTTAGGTCCAAGTTCAGTAGAGAGTTGTAAAGCACATTCCAAAAGCCGGGCCCGCAGCATGAACCTTGTGGACAACCTTTTGTAACTCTTCTCTTTATACTGATGTTATTAGTAGTCATTACTGCTATTCTGTTCTAAAACATACTTGAGCTGCACCCCCAGGATAGCGCACATTACAGATCCCCCCCCCCCTGTGCCCCTTAAAAATAGCATATAACAAACATCACAGATGCTGAGATCTCACCATCGTGACATGCCCATACCAATCCTGTAAAGCACTACCACCATACTTTCGGATGAAAACCTGATGATGGCCACATTAGGCCGAAACATGTAGTTTACTGCATCCTTTATTAAACATCTTTTTTAGATATTGTTGTGTTATTGACTGATACCCGCACCTATTGTTTACTGCTATTCTGTGGCTAAAATATCCCTAGCTAGGTTTGTACAGGTTCCTAGGGCAGCTGAATTCTTTCAAGCCATGTAGGATGCTTGGCCAGAAGGCTGCATCAAAAGCTCCTTTTACATCCAGATTGGTCATTATAACCTCAGCTCTATTCTTCAGTACCGGTTCTATGAATTTTTTTGCCTCCATGGCCACGTCTGTAGTACTCTTCTATGGCATGAATCCAAATTGTCTGTCATTAAGTTGTTTTTGTACATGTGATGGTTGATTTTGTTAATAAGGAGTTTCCCTAGGACCTTTCCTCCTATATTTAATAGGCTGATTGGTCAGTATTTGGATGGATCCATACTATTTTCTTTCCTGGGTTTAATTGTTGGGATAATTTTAGCTATCTTCCACCTTTTTGGAAAGCACCCTCAGTTACTAGTCTGGGAAGTATATTAAATACCGCCTGTGATCCCATGTATTTCAGGTGCTTTTTTGTCATTGAAGCTTTCTATCTCGTGCTTTATTCCCTCTCGAGAGAACTCTGCATCATCGCTGGTTCTTATTGGTTCCTCAAATTTTTTTTTTTTTTTTTGCAAGTTTTCCTCTTCACTATCTTCTTTCCATTGTTTCTTGTATGCTCGTCGTCTCTGATCCATCCAGTTTCGTTAGAGTGGTCATTATACTATTCGCTCGTATTTTCCGTAATGCGAATTTGTAGACTTGCGACCATGGGTTTGTAGAGGCTGTCACATTACAGTATTCCTTCCACAAGTTCAATTTCTCCTTCTTTAATCCCGCTTGATACTTTCTCTTAGCCTCAATATATTTTTGTTTTCTGCTTTCCCTCAGTTTCTCGTTTCTAGTTCTCTGGTGTAGTCTTCTACAAGCGTTTACTCGTTTCCGCATTAAAGTGAGGCTGTCCATCCATCATGGGACAGATTTCTTGTTGTTCTTCTTTCTTGTGATAGTGTTTTGAAAGGTTCTCCAGCATGCTGATTGTACAGCTTCAAAAAATAAATTGACCTGCTGCTCCAGATCATTTTCTGTTGTTATCATTGTGGATAGGTATTTATCAAGTTCCTTGGTTCCTCCTTCAAAGTGTGTATTGTTGGCCTTTTCCACATTTCTTGGACTAGTTTCCGATTGAAACATGTAATTTTTCCTCTTTTATAATGAACCTAGTACCCTGTCTTGTGTAGTCGTTGTTCTGTTTGCTGGCTCCTCCTTCACTGATTTTATATTTAAGATAATTGTGGTCGGAAAGGCCCTCTTCTTCACTAATTTCCCATTTGTTGACGGCTGCTATTAGGCTGTTGTTGGTGATGGTTAAATCTATATTGCTCGATCCTCTGCTGTTGAGGAAGGTGGACCTATCACTTTGCTCATGTAGTATGTGTGGGTGTTTGCTTGCTAGGTACTCTTCCAGTTTTCTGCCTCTGGAGTTTGTTTAAAGATTGTGCCACGTCTTTGATCGTGAATTGCTGTCCGCGGCTATCAAGATTCTTCCACCTTTGACAAACCGCATTAGCTCATCCATTTTAGTAAAGTTGTTTTCTATTTGATCTTCTAGATCAAAATACGTGTGTGTGTGTGTAAATGAATATTTGCAAAGTTCTCATGCCACTAAAATAAAAATTATGCAATATTATGATATGCTTTATGGTACTAAGGTGTTCTTTATGTGTTCTCAGTAGGACGTTACAGGCCCTTAGAATCATCCAACAGTTTGTAGCCACATACAATTAACACTGTGATCTTTTTCAGGTGCCTGTCTGATACACTTGATCTTTCTCTGTTGTCCCTGATGCTGCTGCTTTTACTAAAATTTTTAGGTTGTGGTCTACTGTAGTCCCCACTACTGCTGATTTGAACAGAAAGTTTTGGAATTCACCAACTTGCAAAGTTCTGTTAAGACATCTTTGTTTGTTCTAAGACACTAAACTTGGTACAAGAAGAATGTGACCTAACTATGCTGCTATTTGGAGGTAAACTAAGGATTTTGCAAAGGTGTATGCTGCAATACTGATTTGAAGAATACCATACACTCCTGATTGTTGCTGCCATCATCTGCTCCTATTGGAAACTACTGGCTGGCATACATCAGGACAGAATAGCAGGTGGCAGCCTACATGTGTGGGTGGGTGTGGGTGTGTGTGGGTGGGTGTGTGTAGTTTTAATGTTGATAGTTGTGATTGCTGAATATCAATAACATTATGTATTACTCTGAGTGTTATTTTCTTGTATTAACAGTAGAATATTTAAAATAAACATTTAGTAAAATAAATTGGTTAGAATTTTCAGAGTAATAATTTGAAATTGTAAACTTTATTCTGAAGCTGATCTTAAATTTGACTAAACAAAAAGGAAAGGTGACCTTGAAGATAAAATCAGTGTTCAATACTGCAGGCTTGGTCACTGAGTTGTACTGCTAAACCACACCCCTTGTTGAGTTCAAGTGTTATATCATTTATTGTGTTCTCTATACTGTACCTGCCTGGTTTATTGATTTTCTTGAAGGCTGTGTACCTATGTGCCATTTATGTTGGAGTGGGTTCAAGAAATCAATATTGGGGAGACATTGCATACCACACCATGGAAAGCGATGTCTGCTGTAGGCAGTGCTTGAATGTGCTGTGTCAAATTGTAACATTTGATAGTATGTGTGTACAGTTTATAGCACTTCAAATGTCACAGAACAGCACTGCACAATTGAAATGTGATTATAGGAAAACAGTTTGTTACAAGATATGGTAAGGTAGAGCACTCAGTACTCATGGTCATAGGTGGCCGTCGTTTGTAACGCCTAATCTTTTTATTGCCTGCTATAAAAGTAACAGCTTGTAGCAAGAATGGGATTGAATACATATAGCATTCATTGAACTGAACACAGTGTGCTGGAGCTGAGTTGGAAGGTGGTTGATGTACTGTTGGAGTCAGTGGCATTTTTCATTCTGGTAAATATCTTCTGCAGAAGCAATTGAAGTCAGGTAAGTTCATGCTACATATTGTCTGTAGTGTTCTTTCTTGACTTCAGAGGCCTTACTTATTGTTATTATTGCTATCCTTGCCTTCAAACAGGATAGTTACAATTATGTACCTGAAACAAACCATGGTATTAAGGTATCGTGTTACAGCTGTTCGGTCATTGCAATATTTGACACATGCAATATTATTTCCCATCATACACATTCTGAACTTTTACATTAGTACTTTGTGAAGTATGTGTGCAGTGTCCAGTATGGCCATTTTCTGCATTTCGTTGATGTCGTGCTTTGCTGGTATGTTACTCGGGTATTGTCTGAATGGTTCTGAGGTGGTTACAGTTGGCCCTATTATTACTGGTGTCAGTTTTAGTTTTGCATTTCGTATAAACTACATTTATATTGTCAGGTATTTGTATTTTAAAATCTTCTTAGCTTCTTTCTTGATCACATTTCTGTCTCCTGAAATTGCAAGGTCTACTAATGACACGTTCCTTCTTCAAATAATTTCTAAGTGACACATCCCCATTGTGCAAATCAGTCTATGTATTTATGGCACATACCTTCATCCAACAATACTGTCAGTAATTTACAATGGTTACTGTTTTGGCCTTCTGTTTGGGCCATCATCAGACTATTCTAAATGGTGCATGGTCAGGTGATGGCCTGAATAGCAGGCCAAAACAGTAGCTATTGTAAATTATTGACAGTGTTGTAGGATGACGGTGTAGTCAATAAATATATAGGATGTTTCTTTATTGGTTTCACATTATGATATCCGATTATTCAACCCTGAAGATGGTAACAGGACCTTCTTCTGAAATCTCAGTGTTGTGTTAACATAGAAACCTACAAGGGCTAAAAACACAGAAGAGTGTTATTTGATACATGATAAACCCCTTTAGAGTGAATACAAAAATATTTTTTCACCTGCTAAGTAATTCTCTGCTGCTGCTAGAGTGTTTCGCAGAAAGCCATTTGGGTGAATTTTGGAACATTTGTATGGTGTAAAGGTAAAGCAGTCCCCGTACAGGCCTGTTTCAAGGCCTGAGGGTTCCAGGAGGTTGAAGCTCCTAGTTCTCAAGACAGTTGGCACGTGAAGTTGGTAAGGTTGTCAGCCCTACACACCAGCCACCTTTGCCTCCCAGAAAGTAATCCTGGTACCCAGTTCTGTTAGAGGCTGGGTCGACCTCAGGGCCATTAGCAGCTGTCAGGATAATGTCAATGAAAAATTCCAGTGACACCGTTGGAAATTGAACTGTGACTTTCCAGCCGCCTCAACCAACTGCATTACCGTGTGCCCATTTTTATGTGTTTATGTTCTTGTATGTGTATCAATGTTGATACAGCTCTGAAACATGTGTTGCTGTTGCTCAGAACTCAAATTCTGGTGAAGTGCTCTCCCTAACACAATTTTTAGTAACAGCAACAATTAATGCATTATATTTTTCATTTTCAAGGTGCTCTTTCATAATGGATGTTTAATTCATTGAGCGATGGAAACAACGCGACACACAAACACTGCATCAGGCACTAACAGACTCACAGTTCCATTCTATGCTCCCCCACCATACGTAAAGAAAACCAGCGCAGAGATCATCAGTGAGGCCCGAGCATCCATTATACGTGAGAACGAAGGTATCAGACTTGAAAGCACAAGGATGGCTGCATCCATACGACCTGTGAACACCAAGCGACCATTCACTCCACGGGACAGACAGAGGACACTGTTTGGAGCAGCACACAAATCAACTGGCAGGCCCCCAAGCTCATTTAGGTCAGTGATTAAATTTGTTTCATGAAACATTCTTTTTATCAAATTTTGTTAAGGGTAGTCTGTTGATACTGGAGAAAAATATTTGGACTTCATGAGAAATGTTAAGAAGAAAAGTACAAAATTAGAAACTCATGATTGACAATATTTTAGGGTATTTGTGATAAAGCATTTGACATACAGAGAGTGTTTTTGTGACCAGACTGACCACTGCAGAGCAGGCAGGATCATCAGTCTGTATGCAGCAATGTTGTCCACTTTATGCAACCTAGCAATATAAAATACTCTCTATATGTATTACCTGTGTTATACCGTGCATTCAGAAAGTTGCTGTGCACTTAGGCACAAGCAGATCTGCAGAAAGTGTTTGCAAATAAAATTAAACAGGTTCAAGCCTGTATAGACACTTGTGGACATCACTTCCAACACGTTTTATAAGTGCACAGTGACTTTCCGAACTTCCCCTTCCATGTGTCACCATGTGCCATTACATTTCAACTGGACTCTAACTTAGACTAGACTAAGTGCACAGCAACTTTCCGAACGCACTGTATATTGTTCACACTAGATGTATTTCATAGGATATTCTAGAAATATACATTTGGCAGACAATGCTATGTGTATTATACACAAGCAGAAGTGCCTGTTTTTCACTTGGGTTGTGGTTGCTTTTCTTGCCAACATTACAAGATATAGTAGAAAAGAAGTAATAACACTCTGGGAATGAGGATTCAAATCACATCCACAAAATCTTGCAGATATTTCAACAGTGCTTGAACTGCAATGGCTACTATACATATTGGCAAGAGTGTGTAATAAATTTAATTTGTTTGGTGTTTCCGTGTTAAGTTGGCAGTGGGCAACAGGAGACAAGAAAGTATCTGTTAGGATAACATCATGACTCATTTGCAGGTACTATTGCATTAGGAAGAGAAGCTGAAGAAAACCACCAGAACACCAGCTGAGATTCAAAACAGATGCAATACAAGCCAAGAGTATTGCTGTTGTATAGTATGTGAATATCCTGTCTCGTTTGATGTTGCACAACAGATTGCTGAAGTTCATAACTGAATCTGTGTAATTGTGTTGTATATGGATGATTATAGTCGCAATGCATGGAACACAAAATATTAATTTTGTCATTGTATCATTTTTTATTCCAAGTAACTCTGATTCCTTCCACATGTATCACAATGCACAAGCTATGTCATTGGCATCCCAAAAATTCAAATTCCTGAATGGTGGAATTTGCAAACTATTTGATATTTTCAGCTTTCTTGCAAAACATGTGATCAGTCTAGGGATATGTCGTTGAGAGGTTTCAGTTTGCTGTCTAGAGACGAGACACTGCAATTTCAGAACTGGAAGTGTCAGATTTGTTCAAGTTTCTGTGTGAATTTTTCATTGATGTAAACTCTTTTTGACACTGTTCATTACAGCTTGGGTTATCTGCAGTTTCAAGATGCAGATCTTGGCAGTTCATTGGGCACACCTACTTCTAACATTAGACGGCTTAATCCAATCTCTGCCGCATTGTCTTCTGCATCCCTCAGTGCAGGCAGCAGCTTGATTGATGTGAGAGACTGGAAAACACTGCTTAGTAGTAGGGATTCAGAAGGTTCTGCCAGTGTCTTGGTGAACAGAAGCAGAACTCTTTCACCTCAGCCCTTTGGGGCATTTCTGACTCCTGACAAAATAAGCTGTGTAGCCAATAAGTTCCGGCTACCATCAATTGAGGGAGTGGGTAAACCATTGCTAAATCAGAGGCATCGTTTTCGTGCAGCAGCTTCACTAGACAACCGTAAGTTGCTAATTGAGAATTACCAACATCATACCTACTAAATTTTACAACTTATACATGTAGCCAATCCATATATCCTTTAAAGAATTGCCCATTTTTGTATTGTTTTCTGTCACAGTTACTTTATGTAACATATGAGGTTTTTGGTTCTTGTGGCAGTGCATGTTACGATCATGGTCCCCAGGGGTATTATGAACTGCCGTGCTGACAGTGGTGGCAGCAAGTTCCTCAAAAACATTAGTGTCTCTTTGCCACACTACACTCTTATCACATTAATATTTACTGTCATCAGAACCTAGTATCTCTTGCTGTCTAATAATATTTTAGTATTATATTTTAATGTTCTGATAAGAGTACATTAAATTAATTTGCTCTTTTGTGCTCTAGTTACAGTCCAAATAAACTTATTCAAGCTATTAATAATAAGTATTTATTGATATCTTATTTCAGTTCCTGAAGAGTTAGAAATTGATGAAAGTGAATCTCTGGATTCAGGAGTGACTGCAGGTAGTGCGAAAGATGCTGCCTTGGCTCGCAAAGCATACAGCAGCCCTGTGCAGCGCACAAGAAGTGTGGATACTGAACTCTGTCAGCTGCCTTCTGCTGTTGAGGGGACAGCATTAGAAACACAGCCTGCCCACTGCACTGATGCTAATTCTGGCATAAATAAAGGTGCAACAAAATCAGCAAACTTGATGCTGAGCAAAACAAATGAAGAGATAGCCAAGAGTGGTCTAAACACTGCTAAAGTTGCAGTTAACAATCCCTATGGTAGACACATTGTAAATAGTGGATTTTCAGAGGACATGAATAATCAGCAGATAATTCACGAGAAGAGTGTTCAGAAATGTCCTTCACATACTGTAATGGGAAAAGAAGATAATTTGTTGCAATCCTTCCAGAGGAATTCAGGCACACTAAAAGTGCCACTGCAACATGGCCCTGACTTAGTTGCACACATAGAAGACAGCACACGTGGCTGTATCCAGGTGTCAAGGGCCAAAAGTAAAAATTTATTTTCACCTAATGAAGGTGAGAGTAACAAGATTATTGCACAAAAAGAACATTCTTCGCAAGATCCAAAACTAGAAGGCAGTGCATTTCGACCGGCTTTGAAGAATAATGAAAACTCTCATGATAAATCTGCCAGTAATTCACAAGTCCAGAAAGAGAAGGATATCAGCTTGAATATGATGGAAACCTCTACTTCCAGTAGTGTGAAGAAAGATTCAAAACAAATGTCTAAGCATGATATACATTTGAATCAAAATTCAGTAATGGTAAATCCTGTTGTAAGTGATAACAGGGTATCGTCAAGCAAAAGTGGGTTGAATGTGGAACTTGTTTCAGTCCCAAAACTCCAGAATTTGCCAATCACACAACAGACTCCTGTCAAAGATGTGGTTATCTCTGTTACCTCAACAACAGAAATGAATACACAGAATGTACAAGCTGAGAAGTGTAATAGCACTAGGAAGAAGCCAAAGTCTGAATATAAGGATGTAATTTCTGCTGCTGAGGAGAAGTGGAATTATATTCAGTCCATCCTAAGTGTGTTGAACAGTCTTGCAGGAAAAGGTAAGAGTGTTCCAGGATATGTACTTAATTCTCATTGACACAGACATACTTGATCTTTCTTAGTAATACATCAGAGTAACAGGGTAACTTCTAGAGGTCTGAAGGAAACACAAGATATGTCTTGCATCCAAACAGTATATGAGGCAGTGCCAATAAACATGTATTATATAATATTAAATTAGAGTTGACAGAATGCACTCACCCTAGGGTGTGGTCCCATGTAAGTTGATAGATGTTCTAGAGGAACCTAACTCCTTCATCTTTGACCCTGAAGTTGGAGGCAGCGTATTCCTCCACTGTGTTAGTACCTATCTACCAATTGCATGACATCACATCTGTCAATACATATTGCTGTAAGAAGGTCATACCTCCTGCAGATGCTCATGTTTGCAGGTTTATTGTTTTGAGTTTTCTTGTTGTTTTCTGTTTTCTTTTATGTGCTAAAATCTTTGATTTTTACACATCTTCATGCTGACATTGTTACGTTCATCACTGTGATGAGCTGCTTTGATGTATTAGGTAAGTTTTGTTGCAGACATGAGTCTGAAGGACCATGAACCATATATCTGGTTTGTACACATTAATATGTGTTATTATAATGGCTGAACTCTATGCTAAACTAGTTTGATTACAGTCAAGATACAACAATCCTTATAGCTTGTAACAAGAAACAAAGATTTGATATTGTCTTGGTTCTATAATTATAAGAGTGTGTTCACAAGCATGGTACTCCATTACAAAATACTAGAAGGAAAGTTGTCTGCTGGCTTAAGCATCACACCTTCAACATGTATGGGGGAGTATCAGTATAGCTGCCAACCTTGGCTACCATCTCCCCAGGTAAAGTGCCCGCCAGGATACATTGGAGAGGAGGCTGGACAAACCAAATATCTGGTCTGGAAACAGCAGGAGCAGAAGACACATTCATGTTCCTGGCAGGAATCCAACCATTCTCAGCCAGTCTGTGTAGTGGCTGACAGTATTCAATAGTGAATATTAGCAAATATGTACACATTGTATTAACAAATGTCTGAACCTCTGTTTGATTGTAGCATGGATAAGTGTTGACATTCATTTTTTATATTTCTTTTAAATAGCAGAAGAGTGTGCAGAGGAGGTTATCCTGTGTGTGTCAAAGCTGTATTCAGCTCTGGAGTGTGTAGGAGGAACTGGAAAAAATATTCAAAATGTGAAACTGAGAGCACAAGTATTAAAGACAGTTTACAAATTTGTCGAATCATCAAATGACACATTATTGCTGCAGATTGCCCGTATTATCCTTGCTGTAAGTAACAGCTGTGTATTGATAAGCTGCTGGTCAGTACCCGGTGTAAGGCTGCATGGTAACAAAGAACTAAAACTCTGTTTCTTACAGTTCCAAATCAGTGGTAAAAACCTACTGGCTGTTTGCAAGCTGGTGTTCAAAGTGTCCAGGTGTGACCAGAATGACAAGCTTTTCCTGGAGGACAACATTCTGGGTATGTACCAGGGGCAGTTGCAGCTTGCTATGTTGAATTAAATTACAAATGCATGACTGTTGTGTTTGTATCATTATTTTATCTATGAAATTAAATATAATAAAACAGAGTGCTTTTAAATGTGCAAATAACATTACTAAATCTGTAATGAGTTGTGTTTTTTCCAGGACATTACAGTCTTCCTTACCATTCATTTCAGTATTCACTCATTATACCATGATTAATGTGGTCATATAACCTCTTTTTTTTTATATGTGATCAGTAATACCAATATTGGCAATTATATGTGACCTTTATAATTGTTGCATTGTCGCCAACACCAATACATAAACTTCTCCCACAGATAACAGAACTGCACCACCTCAGGACAGCAATTCAGATCATGGTTTAAAACCTTTCAAACAGAAACACATTCTTTCTTGCTTGCTCTTGCAAACAGAAAACTAAAGGCTGTGAAAAGACTGCTGTAGCCAAAGCCTATATGACATCTTGTAATGTTTAAGAAATCTAAATGCAGTGTGTAAAGATAAACATTTATTTTAAACTTATGCAGTATCATGTATAGTCATGAATAATTATAGTGGCTGTACCTGTACTGTAACTTTAAATTAGTATTGAAATTGGCAGTACAATATTTTGGTCAGCACACTGTTGTGTTAACCACACCAGTGTTTCTCTATCGAAAATGGCTGCTTCTTTCACAGCAAGCAATTTTAATCAGTGGAGGTGTAACTGAGAGGAATTTAGTGGTGATTATTTGTATGTATAATATTAAAATGGACCCTAAAAAACTGGAATGTGACAATGTAAATTACATTAATCTGGCCTATGTGGGTTGGTGGTGGAGTGTTCTGAACACGGTAACAAATATTCAAGTTCCATAAATGCAGAAATATTTTTACAAGCTGAGCAAATGTTAGCGCCACAAGGACTCTTCTGCATGCATTAGTTTGATCTTAGTGCTGTAGTTCTGTGGATGTCAGTATGTATTGTAATTGTTCCCAGACCTCTTTGTGGAAGTGCTTGGTTCGGCAAGCCCTCTGGAAGATGCAGAGTCATGTGTGTATGGTTATGGTGCTCTGAAGTTCCTTACAATGAACAATGTGTTACTCACTAAAGTGTTGAAGCTCGGAATATTGGAGTTAATGGTACTGCATATGAAAATGGTCAATGCTGTGGTGAGTTTTGACATGTGACTGACACAAACCCACTTGACAGTTTACCTTTCTTACCCAGTTCTCAGCAACTGCAGTTATTTTAAACCAGAAGTCTTTGTTTTTACAAGTGTCACAAAATTCTGAAATCAGATTTATATTCTGAAGATATTGTTTGCATTTTGCTAGTTGCATCTAGCATTATGGCTGTACAACTGAGGTACAGCATTTCAATTCCTGGGAGGGACGAGATTTTTCTCTCTTCTCCAAACAGACCAGACCGACTGTGAGGCCCACCCAGCTCATAGTCAATGGGTACTGGGGCTCATTCTTTGGAGGTAGACTGGCTGGAGCAAGAAGCTGACTACTGACCTTTATCTGGAGCCAAGTTTAAGAATGAGTGAATCACACCTCCTCTCACCCTCCATTAGCTTTCATGGTGTGCACGGTCACAGCATTGCTTTTCGTAGTCTCCTCCTTATACACAGTGTGACAGAACTCACTGTGCACTTGTACCACAAACTATGACAGAACTGTCACGTGTCTTTACAAACAAGATAAGATGTGTAGATGCTTGTCTACAAACATATAGGGGCCATTTCCTATCTTTATTGTAAGTTAGGTAAGTATGAGAAATCTGTTTGTGTTATAAAGTTCAGGGGCTCTGATTGTACTCATTGTTTGTGGTAGGTGCACAGTGACTTTTGGCTCACTCTGTAAAATGCCTAATTATTGAAAGTTTTTGTTGATGATTGAAATATTATCTGCTTCTTCCTTTATTTTTCATATCATCCTTGCACTTGCATATAATTTTAGTTAGCCACAACAGTTGATACAATGTTCACTTCTCTTTGCAGCGGGTTGAAGGCTCTCGCATTCCTGAACAGACTAGCCATGCTTTATTCCAACTTACTGGTGCCTTGCGCAATGTTGCGGGGGAAGAGGAAATCTTTCCCCAGTTTGTATCAACTGGTGCTGTTAATGAACTGTGTCGAGCCATGGAACTCTTCTCCTCTGACCTTGATGTGATCAGCAACATTTCAAGGACGCTCAGGTACAGTAGGTAGTTTCAAGTGCTTCCATTATCTGGAATGTTGCAAAACATGATGTCTCAGAAGCTGGCTCTGCTTCTGTTGTCAGGAAAAAAGTGAAAATACTGAAGCTGCTCTGCTGACCCTAATTATGCAATCAGTATGACCTACTACACCATACAATCTTAGTCATTGACAGTGTCAATAAATGAAACAGTTATTAAGTATGAATAACAGATGCATTGCAAGTTGATATTTGAACATATAAAGGCACTGTGACTGGCAGAAGAAACGTAGGTTGACCAACGATGGATTCACAAACAGCCATGCAGAAGGAATGAGCCTGGATGGCTTGTATCCTGTTGCTGATGATGGTGATGATGATGATTATTGTGATTATGATTATGATGATAAAGGTAGTGGTGGTGGTGATATAAAACACAAAGAAATAAACTTCAGTGACACATCTACATCAGAAACCTTCAGACCTGTGATATTTTCAGTGTTTTACAGGATATTCTGAACATAACACTAGGTGCACCTTCTTCAGTGGTACTTTATCAGTACCATGTAATTTCTGTTGCAGTATAATCTCAACGCACAATGACTGCTGCACTTCCATAGTTGATTATGAAAACATCTTAAAGATATTTGTCAAGTTGTTCCAAAAGTATCCTGGCCGACAAGATATTGTAGTGCGACTGGGTTATGCCCTTGGGAACATGATGGCTAATAGCGATACCGCAAGAACCAAGGTAAGGATGTGTCTCTACTAGCACATTAAGTGTCTGAGTGTGCATGACTCTTCTGTACCAAGTACATGCGCTGTTGCAAGGGTCAAAGTGTTCACAGTGCTGTTGTTGATGATCTAGTTCTGCTGGCAAGTGACACTGTGTTGTTTGGCGATTTTTTCCAACTTTTTGAAGAACTGTGGTACCTTCACCTTCTGGGTCAAGCAGTCAAGCATTTCTACTTGGACTGCTTGACCCTTGAAGATGAAGACACCATGATCCTTTGAAAAGTTTGGAGTCGCATATTTCCCTATATGACGCAGCTAATTCTTCCAACACCTTGCCAAGTTTAATGGAATATATGACAAGAAATTTTTGCTAATTGTCTGCAAAATGGGATATCATCTTATAATAATTCAATATACGAGGTGTGGCAATAAAGAAACTGGATTCATGCTCTAACCCTTTATTGAAAAAAAATCAGACAATCGAAATGTTATCCTCTTCAATGTAGTCCCCTCCCCGATCCCTACACCGCTCCATGCGAATTTTCCACTGTTGGAAGCAATGCTGCAGGTCATCTTGTGTTAAGCTGTTCAAGAGTTGTGTCGCTTTCGCTTTCACTGCATCCACGGACTCGAACCTGGTTCCTTTGAGCGCAGACTTGATTTCCGGGAAGAGAAAAAAGTCGCACGGTGCTAGGTCCGGAGAGTACGGTGGATGTTCCATCACTGGAATGTTGTTTTTCGCCAAATACCTCTTCACAGATAGCGCGTTGTGTGCTGGCACGTTGTC
>Ga0131853_10003616_pt1 | contig 27767 bp, 25 predicted proteins | sample TergutLab28metaG_FD_92764 | JGI IMG/M metagenome (GOLD analysis project Ga0131853, IMG submission 92764) | Labiotermes labralis P1 segment gut microbial communities from Petit-Saut dam, French Guiana - Lab288 P1 (version 2) (version 2) | ecosystem: Host-associated > Arthropoda: Insects >...
CAACAGATACCAGAGGCTCCTTCCTTGGGGTAAAACCACAGAAGCGTGAAGCTGTCCAATCACCCCCACTCCACACACACATTTACATGACACGAAATTAATAAAGCATAAGCACAAATGTACCATGCAACCCTGTGAAACAGGCCACACGAGTAAAAAATTGCAATAAAATGGTACACCCAACACCCTAAATTATTTTGTGATTTTCATACTATATGTATAATGTACACATGTTGCCGCAGGTCGCGGGTTAGACACTCCTACAATAAATTCTACCCCATAAAAAGGATAAACTATAAAATGCGCCTTGCAATCCGCCTTTATACATTTCTCATGTTTGTAAGAATGTACCGGATGAATGAACAAAACGCGCCGTGAGACTTCTGGGAACCACCTCTCGAGTTTGCTTTTAGCCATGATCTTTCCCCATTGCATTTCAGATGCTCAACCCCCCCCCACCCCCCCAAACAACGAGCTTCCACTCATGTCAACCTATTCCATCACTGCAAAGGAACCGAATAAAATAACACAATACCTGCAGCAGGAAAGTCGGCAGCCAGACTAAGACCAAACTCGTGACCCTGTTAGTACTACCCATTAGTCCTACCAGATTTTCACTATCACTCAGCGCGCGGGACAAACGGATTTTTAATTTGGGGCGGGGCGTGCGTCATTTTAAGCAGTAAAAGGAGTACTTATTAATAAAACTAAACACACCACTCAGAATGCGTCATAACTAAAATAGCACAATGGAAATAAAAGTACAGTGCATAAGTCACTTTCCACTGGACGCAACACGGTAACTGAACTTTACCGGAACAGTTCTTACATTTATACCCTCTCTCAAATGTTCAAAGATCCTTCTATGCTAACACAATGAATGGTTCCGGAACGCTTGCGTTTGCAAATGAGATGGAAAAATTATCATATGGAAGGGCTTCCTGTTGTTAAACACAGAGGGTCAAGTGACAGTGGCGCCACCTTGTATACACTTACTGCATGGAGCACAGTCCTTCTTGAGAAGCTAACAGGTTCGCAGCTAGTCAAGAAATTCCCCGCATTTCATGGAACCCGAAGGTTCATTACCGCACTCACAAGCGTCCGCCACCTATCTCTATCCTGAGTCAGCTCAATCCAGTCCATACCCGCACATCCCACTTCCTGAAGATCCATCTTAATATTATCCACCCATCTACGCCTGGGTCTCCCCAGTAGTCTCTTTCCCTCAGGTTTCCCCACCAAAACCCTATACACGCCTCTCCACTCCCCCATATGCGCTACATACCCCACCCATCCCATTCTTCTCAATGTTATCATCCGAACAATATTTGGTGAGGAGTACACATCATTAAGCTCCTCATTATGTAGTTTTCTCCATTCTCCTGTTACCTCAACCATCTTAGGCCCAAATATTCTCAACACCCTCTTCTCAAACACTCTCAGCCTACTTTCCTCTCTCAATGTCAAGTTTCACACCCATACAACACAAGAGGCAGAACTATAGTTCTGTATACCTTAATATTTAACTTTTTGGATAGCAAACTGGAGGACAAAAGATTCTGCAACGAATGATAGCAAGCATTCCCTGACTTCAATCTGCTCTTAATGTCTTCCTGAATAGAATTTTAATTTCTTAAAGTTTATATTACAATTATTGCATTGAAAAATTTATTGTGTTAACTATCTGCTGTACATTATCATCCATGCACATCAAGTCTTGAAACCCGAGGAAAAAAAAACAAGTGAAATTTAAAAAATTTTCGAAACTAAGCCCGGCCACATCTTTTGTACAGACTATGCATTCATTAAGCAAGGGGAAAATAATGCTCTCTATTCATTCTTCCAGACGGGAACCACAGTGTTCATTACACCCGGTATAAGCGTTGAACTAGTCTAGGGCTACTGACATACACCAGCATGTGCACAGCGTTGTAATTTGAAAACTATGGACTTGGGCACAGCATCATTAGCGATTACCTCACCAAGGAAGTTCTTGAATTTTGTGGGGACTTCAAAATTAGGCGGCAAGTAATTCACTCTCATATATAAAATGGTTTTGTGCTACTGGCTAAGCATAGAAATGTTCTACAGGGCATTACAGATACACTAAACTTAACTTGGAAGATGCCACAGCAATGTACATATAACGTAACACTGAGGCGCGTTCGCGTAACCATTGCTAGCGTGGAAAAGCAATAAGTGTTATGTACTCTGTGTGTCTGCAGTCGTAGTTACACAGCATGCAAAGTGCATGAACCATCTACAGTCTGTGTGGCCTGACCGACTTTCCTTAAGTCTTCACATTATCTCAAAAAAAGGCACGATTTTCAGATACATTTGACTGAATACAGAAAGTGTGTTTTGGTTTTCTGCACAAATTTTTCTGATACATTTCTCATTCTAAAAAGAACTCAGCAAGATATCATACATAACTATGGGTCTTCACGTAAAGTACCCGTTATCCATGTCGAACTACAATGAAATTTGAATTTTCAAAAACAGATTTTCGAAATATTCTCAAATGTAAAATTTCATGAAAATCCGACCAGTACGAGCCAAGTTCTTCCACGCAGCCAGACAGACAAGACATATGAGGAAGCCGTCACTTTTCGCAATTTTGAGAACGTGCCAAACCACTGTAGAATTTGGAAAAATTTCAACTGTCTGGGTAGAATGATAAGAAATGAAATTAAGTGAAATTAAATCCACTACTGTCATGGCAAAAAGCAGCATTCAACAAGAAACTCCTTTTGCCATCAAATTGGACTTCAATTTTGGGAACAAACTTGTACAATGCTACACTTGGAGCACCCTACATGCAACTAAAAAAAGGAAGGTTAACTGGATTGGTCACATCTTGTCCTCTAGAGCACGTTACTGAAGGATATATACAAGTATAGGAGTGATGGGAAGACGAGGAAGAAGACGCAATCAGCTACTGGATGACTTTTAGGAAAGGAGAGGATATGCCGTGGAAAGCTTGCTTTGGAAGAACCTACGGACCTGTCGTACGAGTACTACAGACTACGAGATGAATGAGGCGTCATTTCTTCAGACAAGTCTTGACTACCAGCAGCGCTGTGAGTACCCCGATCTCGCACCCACCATGGCAGTGTTTCTCAACCTTTGTAAGACTGTGGCCCCGGTAAATTCTTTTTTCATAAGACGAGGGCCCGGTCCCAACAGATTTACTGGTCAGAACTTTTCCAATTTTCTTTTAAGTTCATACATTCAACTAACATAAGTATTAATAATTAATCATGGCATAATATAGAGACTATTAGTACAATTATGTGTACGGTGTGGCATGCTGACAAATATAAAATTACATTTAAATTAGTTATCAATTCCAAGAGAATCTCTCGCGGCCCGGTATAATTGATGCCAGGTCCCGGTACTGGGCCGCGGCCCGGCAGTTGGGAAACGCTGCTCTAGGGCACCGTCACAACAGCAGCCTAACCACTGCTTTCAGCCCTACACCTACAGCCAAAACAGCTGCTGGAACTTCTTCAAACACGGCTGAATGCTGGACGTTCGACCTTCCCATTTAACGACATGCAGAGCAAATGCGAAGGCCAAAGACGTTTCTAAAACCAGTTTTCTAAAACTTTCACTTCAATTAAACACAATAGCATGTGACTTTGTTACAGATTATGCTCCAACTCGAGGGATATGCATAAGCGATATTCTTCAGTAACTGACTGACCAGACAAATTAACCTTTTGGCGCCGGAATTATTTTTTTTAAATTTTAGCACACTCTGTATATAAAATGTGAATAATACAGGAATCAAATACGTTAGAATTATGAAACAAACTGCATTTTTAAGAGAAAAAAGGGGAGTATATATCATGTTTAAAATATTCAGTACATATATTTGTTAAGTAAATATATAAAATGCAACTTAAAGGTTAGCGGTGCGGTACGACCACTATAGTTGACATTAGGCGTCAAAAGGTTAACGACGAGGGCTGGCTGCAAACGAATACGTGGGCCTACTTACTGGGACACCCATGCACGTGATCCTGTACTCTTCTCAACCTCAACGAGAATGTATTATTATTATTATCACTAATATTATTGTTGTTGTTGCTGCTGCTTTCAGCTTTCGCTCCTCTGGGATGTTAGGCGGCATGCGTTGCTATTTGGTTCTTGCACTCCTTGAAGCTTTTGAAATTTGAACTGATAGATAGTTACGAAAGGCCGGTAAGCAATTGCCAACCTACACGATGCATAATCCCAGGATAGCGGAGTTCTTATACACATCGAGGCAGCAGCCTGAAATCTCGCATTTTGTCTTAGTTTGTCCCAGAAGGAAACATAAGGAATATTTAGTTAAATATATACCAAATACACAACATTCTGTACAAAATTTACATCTTTTACATGCTTTGTCTGATAAAATTCTTTTTGGATATGTGACAGCACTGGATTGACTAATTTCTACTCATTAGTGCAATTAACCTTTTGACGCCTAACGTCGACTATAGTGGTCGTACCACACCACTAACCTCTAAAGTTGCATTTTATATATTTATTCAACAAATTTAGTTACTGAATATTTTAAGCATGGTATATAACTCTCCGTTTTTTTCCTCTTCAAAATGCAGTTTGTTTCAAAATTCTAACATATTTGGTTCCTGTATTATTCACATTTTATATACAGGTGTGCTAAAATAAAAAAAATAATTCCGGCGCCAAAAGGTTAACAGCGTTCTAAAACCAACATTGAAATGTCCGGAGTATAATGCACACATGAGAAATGAGAAGTACATACACGAGCTTGGATGGAGGCACGATGGTTAACAGACCTTGGAGACCTTAGCGAATTTTGTCATTCATTTGTAGATAAGGTACCAGTTCTTTCCCAGACTTTACAGTTGCAAAGCTGAGTCCCAAAATACAGTTACAGTAGCATTAGTCATCTGTATGCACCCACAGCATGCACGGGGCTTCAAACCTCTACTTTTACAGATACAGAGAAACGGAACTACCAGATTAGAAGAGAAAAAAACATACTCTGTACGATGTCCTGGCCAGAAACTAACACAATTTGATTCTGGGAGGCTTCTATCAACAAATGTGACAACTGGTGTATAAATTTCAAGCTCGATTCTGATAAAAAGCAATTTTAGAATTAATCACAGTTGAAATATCAAAACAAAAAATGTAAATGATGCAGTTGAAGACAAAAAGATAACGCGTCTTAACCTTTTGACGCCTAATGTCAACTATAGTGGTCGTACCGCACCGCTAACCTCTAAAGTTGCATTTCATATATTTATTCAACAAATATAGGTACTGAATATTTTAAACATGGTATACACTCCCCTTTTATTTTTCTCTTCAAAATGCAGTTTGTTTCATAATTCTAACGAATTTGGTTTCTGTATTATTCACATTTTATATACAGGGTGTGCCAAAATTTAAAAAAATAATTCCGGTGCCAAAAGGTTAAAAAGCTGTTGGTTTGATTAAATATAAACGAAAAATGTGACGACAGGTTTATAAAAAACATGAACAACACTCACCAACTGCTGATTTCCAGTTAAACATTTATTCAGTACAAATAGTGACACAGCTGGGGGTACAATGCTCAGATCATGAATTACAAGCGGACAAGACAGAAACTGTACGACAGAGAGCAATGGCACAATGTGACGGCAACACGAAACGGAACGTTTGTAGTGCCGAGCAGCCTGTGGATCGTTACGGGCTTACGTTCGTGTCTGAGTAATTGTGCGTCGACAACAGACAACGCCAGGAAACGGCCCAAAATAAGGGGGAGGGGAGATCTCGAAGGAGAACCTTGCGATATCTAGACACCAGGCTGTCGATGAGATGGGACAGAAAGTGTTCTATTTAACGGCGCTGACATTCGTTAAGATTACATTACGTCAATTGTGTTTTAGTTAATTTTGTAAAAAAAAAAGCACTGGCGGAATAAACTGACAGGAAGAACGGTGTGCTTGGAGAAAAATCAGTACCAGCGTCACTTTTTGTATCCGTAAATCCCACACGGACTGGCCTAAGAACGAAACCTGGCCTCCACGATACGTTGCCAATGACTAATCGTTCACTTTTGCAGGCATGTTAACAGCGCCATAGTCTGAAAACTCCATATATATATGAAAATGCAGGTTAACAGTTCTGCAACCAGTACACGCCACTGCATTAAGCTTTTCTCTATGGCAGTGGTGCGCAACCTCTTTCAACACTGATGGATTTTAGATCATAATGCTCACATATTAACCCTTATCCTACTAAGGTGGAGAATATGGTGAGCTTCTAATGCCAGCAAATGGCAGATGGGATTTAACTTGGCATTTAAAGGGTTAATGCACACCCAGCCCTTGTTTTACGCCCCAGTTGCATTCCTGAAAAACTCGGCGTCAGTATAAAATCATATTCCCATCAGAAATATGAGGTTAGCGCAGTAGAAGCAGCCAGCCAAAGGGCGTTAAACCGAAAATGAGACAGCGCAAATGAAGTGGTGTAAAACAGCTGAAAGGCGTAAAAAAATGGCTGGGTGTTCTAATATTACGTGTTACCGAAGGCTCCATGGATCAGTTAGGAAAGGTCCAGGGCCATAAGATGCGTACCAACTTCCGGAGGATGACAAGACTTGCAATGAGAGACATGCAAGCATATAGGAGCATGATACGTAGGTTACCCTGCATCATCACTACGCTAAACGAACTACACAGTTAAGACTGTTCAGGAAAGGGGGCCAGCGGTGGGCTCCTGTGACAACTGTAATGGACCTTCAGGTTAAAAGAACGGGAACTTTCTTGATGGCCACCTGATTGACAAATAGCTTCTCAAGAAGGGCTATCATCCATTGATTGGGTTACATTGTTAGATTCGTATCCCTAATTACAATTTTACAAATAAAAGCTAAAGTTGTCCTTGTCCATTCCATGAAGGCATATGGTGGAGGGGAGGTATAGCTCCGCTTATTCATAACCTCGACACTGGATGTGAATGGCCAGCCTCACGTCCTGGACGCTCTGACCTTAGGAAAAAGCGCCAGCCACCCAATGAATAGGAGACAGGATGGGCCCCAGAGCCGCCTTTCGGTAAACAGAAAAATCCCTTGCCCCTGTCGGGAATCGAATTCTGGATCATCCAGCCCGTAACCTCGTCATTATACTATGCTATCTCGGCTCACAAGTATTTACAATGAAAACAATCCTATACTCTACGAGTTCTTAACAAATTTATTCATAATCAATCTTTGCCTCTACCCCAAACATTTATTGTAAACAGATGCTGAGCACTCTGCGTATATGGGTGTGAAACCTGGTCGCTCACATCAAGAAAAGAACATATGTAGATAGAAGGTGTCCGAAAACAGGGTGCTGAGAAGGATATTCTGACCAGAGTTAAGAGCAAGGGGCCAGGATACAAGTACATAAGGAACAGCTTTATGAACTGTGCCCTAAGCCAAACACAACGTAGATCAAACAAAAGATGAGACGGATGGATGTAGACTGGATTCACCTGGCACAGAATGAAGAGCAGTGAGGGGGATTATGAAGACGTCAATAACAACCGAGAAACAGTTAGCCTTTAAAGAAGAAATGTGCTGCATACCGTCAGTAAACGCCCAGACCGCAACCTGCGACATTATATCACGGATATCGAGAACAACCATAAGTACGCTTACAATATTCAAATTAAATGTGCAACAGAATCCCTTACAGACCAGCACAGTCGATCAACTTGTCAAGAACTTCCACCCCTTCTATAGAACCGGAAGGTTCGTTGTGTCTTCATTACAATAAATCCAATATAAAATACAGTAAAATTGTATTCGGATCTGTCCCTCAAATTTGTTACAATTCTAATGGTGTGCATAATGTTATGAATTGTTTAGAAAGCATCCAAACCAATGCATGACTTCACGTTACAAGAACTCAGACGATAATAGCGAGTGAATGTATGACTCATATCACAGACACGCTAGTGACAGTGTCACATACAGTAAGCACTGCAGATACGTACATGAGAGGTGTTTAAGACATCATTATTTTAAGATTCTAGTACAAATAAAATAATTACTTATCTATAATGAACTATAACTATGTCTACCGATGTATCTTCCAGAATACACACGCTGCTGCCTTGAGGATGGCCATGACTGGCAGAAACATGTGGGGACAAATTTTTATATTTCTTTAATACTGTATTTTATAATATATTGTGCAAAGTTCTACCAATTACATGCCATGCAGGTACACAGAAGGAGTAGAGGTACAGCACTAACCAGTTTCAACCTCAGTGCTAGATGGTCTTGGTGGGTAATATCACGCTCCGGCCGCTTTACCCCAGGCAAACAGCCTTGCTACCTACTGCATAAAAAGCTGGGTAGCCGCAAGGGCCAATCTGGACTGGTGGTGATAACAGAAAAAAATCTCTTGCCCCCAATGGGACTCGAGCCCCGAAGCTTCTAGCCTGGAGCAAATCATCGCTATCCCTACTCCCAGATGACACTGTGGACCAAGTTGGGTCTATCGCAATAAACAATGCAGAAGGCGCACGGTCACCACGTGGTCTAAAGCTACATTACCTTCTTGACAACAGTCCAATGGGCAATAACCTTAAATACTAACAGCCTACCGTCTTGTCTTGCTACGTTTGTTGTGTAATGCTGGCATTACTTCTAAATCTAACTGTACCTTTTGAGTCAAGGAATTGAAGAATACAACCAGAAACAACACTGAGATGAGGAGTGCGGTATACAGAATCCAGTACGCAGGACCCATAGGTCAGCACAGCACAGGCCTTTTATCCCGCCCTAAAGTAAATGCCCATACCGGTTACAAAAGAGCGCGTTTTTTGTGAGCACCAATTGTTTAATGGTAGCAGTTTATGGTTTCACATTTCGCGCGATTGGAGATGGTTCTTAAATCAAGTTCAACTTCACAGTTTTCAGAGCGCACAAAGCCACGATAAATGCTTGGACTGTGTTACAGCACAATTATCTCAAATTTGGTAAAACTGACCACAGCAATTGTTATAGGAATGCGTCGAGGCACTACACCTTGCGATGCGAAACTTTTCGCAAAGTGCGAGACACTTCACACTTCTGAACAACTACTGAAAGAAACGCGAACAAACAAAAGACACTGTCTGCTGAATACTAAAGTAGATCCACACAGTTTTTCTGTGCCTTAACACGGTCACAGCAGCTTACAACAAAAAAACCCGCGTTTTCATAATCATCCTGACACTGCGTGAACCGCAATTTTACAGCAACCAGAACCAACCGGCAACGGTGAGTATTTAACCGTATCAGAGCACATCGATTCTACGAACATTAATCTGTCACACGTGAAAAGAACAACCACTACACCCGCTGTTGACATCTCGAAGACCCGGGGCAAACCACACCGCTCCGGAGAACATCGCTGTAACTGGACCCGCCCACGCCAAGCGACTGGTTTGTCCAGACGTAACAGTTCTAAATAATGTTTTGACGCCTCATTCCAGTTCACCAGCCGGACGGACAAAGGCGCGCATCAGCTAGCACTCACAAGTAGCAGCCTACCATCGCGCACGCTGGTTGTTAACGCCATGCCAATGAGACAGCAAGAGGCCGAATAACCCTTGACCGCGTAAACTTACTGTCACAGCACTAAGCAGGCGTATATTATGCGTACTTTTCATTTATATTTACCTCAGGTTATTAATGCAAAACACTGTCTACTAAAAAAAAAAAAAATCGGCTCCTAAGCGGCCTTAAAACGAGTTACATAATCTAAACACGCCAAAGGACAGAACAATAAAGACCAACCGCAAAATATTAATCGAGCATCGTAAGTGACGAGGCTCTTAAAAATGGAATTAGAGTGAACTAAAGTTGTACTGTTCTCGTAGGATGTGACGCGTTCATAATAACTGATGTCATATTTCATTAAAATTTGTCAAAGGATTCAAAATACAAGTCAGAAACATACATGCACCAAAGTCTGCACACTCATCAAATCGGTAGCAATTGACTGTACAACAGTAGGGCCTATCTAGCCTAATAGTGTGGGCATATTCCATACACAAGAATTACACACATGACACTAATGTAGAACATATGTCGTTATAATATGAAAGTCGTCTTTTTTTCACCGCCCGTTTTATACATATATATACACACATACTTACACACACACACACGGCGGGAGAGATGCCACTTTCTTAGTTTGTAAGGTTCTGACAATCTTCTGGAGATCGCAGCATGTATGCTTGTTCAGTGAAATCTACCTTGGGAGTTGCGAGTGAACGTACTGAATATTTGGCACTGTTTTGCAAGAGTGATGACTGATTTTGTTGGGCGAGTTTATCAACTGCATGCTGGAACTTTTTTTCTGCTGCTCACGAAATATTTCTTAATTAGTCAGAAACGAAATAACTATGCCATCGCGATATACAACAGGTTTCCGGCGTCTACCTTGCCTTTACACCACGTAGCCGCCATGTCCTTTAATACGTTTCGCAAGTGGCGATGGGGGGGGGGATGCGGCATCTGTCCCTAAAGATTGGGAGCGACGCCGCAAAAATTTTGGGGTACGATACCGCACTTCAACCATTTCAAACCAGCTCGAACTAATTATGCATACCCATTTCAGAGTATTAAAAGTTATCTGTTCTATTGCTCTATCTTCCAACTAGGCTGGATCGTTTCTAAATTGACGATAAAACCATAAAAATCGTCGCGCAAATTCAGACACCGCAAGCAACAGGTTTTGCCCTACACATGCTGACTGTTCGTCCCACTGCATGCAGGCTTGCTAGAGAAGTGGGAATTTCTGATAATGTCAGTGATGAAACTGCAGGATATGACTGCTTTTTGTCTCTAGCTAGAGCTCAAAGAATGAACCAGAACACTGTTGGAACATTTTTTTAACATGCTAGAAAAATTAGCGACTGAAAATAAACTTTCAGACACACCCGGGAACATTTTAAACACTGATGAAAGTGGCATATAAGTAAGTAAAAAACATGACTCTGTAATAACAGAAAATGGGTCTAAAAATGTTCACTTTTAATATTGGGAGAAAAGAGTGAAAATATTACAGTGAAAGCATGCTGTAATACTGCAGGTCAACTTCTGACCCATGTTCTAATACTCGAGGAAGTGAGGACTAGTGACCACTGTGAAAGTGTAGATTCATTAGTACAGAAACCCTCAACCCAACTACATTGAAAATAATTACACATATGACAGAAAAAATTGCCAAAAGTTGAAAATTTCGAACACATGAGTAATAATACAGGTACTCCTAACAAAGGCAGCATAAACTACTCAAAACTGTGTAAAAGTTTAATGTCCAGAAATGTATGAACCATTTGGTATGGGTATCCACAAGCATCCTCATTCACATAACTCTATATTTTCCATAAGAAACTTGTAAAACGTGGTCTTGCCCTACACATCTTGATCATTCACCCTAACCGTTGCAATGAAAGCGGGGTTACTGTAGTAGAAGATTTAGTGGAAGACATACAATTAAGGTTGCACGACCAGCATTACCACATAAGCAAGTTACGCAAAAAAAATTGAAATATAAGTCAGGCTATACACTGTAGTTCACACACAATGCTCGGCTGTCTTTAGATGGACGTACAAACATACTAGTAGAGTGGGAGGTTCCTTACAAGGAAACCAAATAATACACCAGGTCCAGAGGCAAATATATTGTATCTCTCATGTGACACCCACAGAGGGGGGATATCTTTAGTGAGAAAATTTATACCCTTGATAAGGCACAGAACCGGAAACAGAGTATATTTTCCAGGCAACTTTCAAAGTCATAAATTTTACCGCCGACATATAAACTGCCATAAACCCAGCAACCTTACACTGTACCAACCTATGTGCACCAAAATCAAAACTCCCTTTACCCAACCTTAGCAGTTTCTAACACCACAATAATTAAAACTCATTTCCACGCTACAGTTAATGAAGATCAGTATTGTTCCCACAATTGTAGATCAAACCAATTCATAGGATCTGTCTCCATTTAATAGCACACAAACATCTATTCCTAGATCTAGACTGGAACCAGTAACCCCTTAAGTCCAACCCCATACAATCAAGTAATTCATTATTCTGCATGTGACGCTGTGTGGACTGGTGTGTGTGTGTGTGTGTATGTATATACATATATATGAACGTTCCAAACTGACCACCCCGCAGGAGGAAGCAACAAGCTCCTACAAATTGTTGGTATGCAGAACCAATCCACATGGCACCATATCCCAGACAACAGGCACACTGTTTCATTGCACAATGTACTATTAAAACAAGGATCAGCCAGTGCTGGATACATAAAATAATCATAAAGCTGGTGCATGAAAGAGGCAAAAACGTTTTAAAAATATGACCTCTCATTCTATCAGTCCCAGTGGATCTTTCCTTGATGGGGCATATTGGTCAGGCAAAAAGCCGACCACTCTTTTCCATCTACTACCTAGATTAAGAATGAGTGCAGCTATACCTTCAAACCCACATACTACTCATTGCAGCATTCTTAATTACAGGAAAAATTTTGCCTTTAAAAATAGGATGAAACATTGACAAAGGCAGGCACATCAAATTTTTCAGTAACTCTAACAACCTTAAAACAGTATCCAGTCTTTCAAAGCAGTGAGGTTGAGGTCTCCTCCATGATGTGGGCCTGTGTCACTAAATGATTAGTACCCGAGTTCTAGGGCAAGGCCTCATCTTCAGAGGTCAGAAAGTCCGTCAAGAACTATTCCTGGACCTTTTGACATACACAAACAAGGAAACAAACTGTGCGCACATACATACGTGGTGTGGCTATAAAATAACCGGACTGATATTAGAACATTATTTATTCAAAAAATTACACAATAGAAATGTTGTCACCCTCAATGTACTCCCCTCCCCTATCTCTAAACCATTCCATGCAAATCTTCCACTGTTGGAAGCAACGCTGCAGGTCATCTTCTGATAGCTTAAGGCGCGTTTACACAGGTCCCCCAGGTTGACCAACATGGTTGAATCGACCAAAGTGAACTGTGTAAACAGTTCCTTTCAACGGAAATGATCAACGAGGTTGACGGGTGAACAAGTTGGCAATGGCCAACTTTTGTTCAATGTCGCTGGTTCACTTTGGATGACTCACCACAGATTACCCGTATAAACAAGGAAGTCACGATCTGTTCCCCAGTGTAAAACGAGTTGTTCTAGTGTGTGTTCAGTGCTTTTAATTTGGCTTCCCAATTTTTTCAACTACTTTATAATTATGGTGTTCAAATGGAGGGACGAACACATGCAAATGGTGCTCGATTTATTACGCAATCAAGAATGTTTGTGGAATGTAAAATCGGAAAACTACAGAAACCGAAACATTCGGGATAAGCCATTGGAGGAGATGGTGAAACAGTTAAATATTCCTGATTTAACTCAAGAGGATTTGAAACTAAAAATCAAATCATTTCGTAGTCGACATTCCTCTGAACTAGCAAAAGTACTTAAATCTGAAAAAAAGAGGTGCTGGCCAAGACGATATCTATGTACCGAAATTATTCTGGTTCAAACAAGCTGATTTATTCTTGCGTTCCGTTTGTACTCCAAGACTCTCATCATCAACCAAGGTAAGTAAACAAAACTTATTACTTCTAGGATAATTATATATTGTGTTAATTAAAGTTAAGGTATTACTACAAAATATTCAGCAATCATCCACTATCACTTATTACAAATAGTACCTTTACATCAACAATCTACAAATTTCTTGAATTACATTTCATCACAATATAATCCCATCTGTGAATTAACTGTGTGTGTAGAATGACTTAAATCATCATCCACTGCCATGGAGCAACTTCCAATTAACAAAACATTTCCGCATACTTGTTTCGTACACCACTTGCATTTCTTCTGTAGTTGTTGCTGTGTAGGAAAGTGGCGTTCTTCATTCCTTCTCCTTTCACTTGCCGCCAACAGCCAGGTATGATTCTCCCGTCTTCCCAATTCTCGACATCAAGCATTCCGTCGGTGACACCAAAAAATGTGGACGTAATACTTTGCCTTAGACAGTTGTGTAAAACACAAGTGGCCTGTATCAACTGATCAACTTTGTGAAGTTGCAATGGGATCGGTTTTTCGTACACCCAAAATCTTGATACCATGATGCCAAATGCATTTTCAGAAACACAGCATGCTCTTCACAATCTGTAGTTGAATATCCTCTCTTTTATAGTCAACGGCCTTTTCATACTGTAAGGCTTCATTATGTTCTTTCTTAAGGGGAATGCATCATCACCTACATATACTCCTTCTGTTGGCAAATTAAGGGTATTTGTTTGTAGAACTTCATTAAATGTTGATTTAGAAAAAACTAGAGCATCATTTACTCTGCCATTTGTTCCAACATCAATGTAGATGAATTTGTAATTTGCGTCTACAATTGCTAGGAGAATCACACTGTAATCTTTCTTGTAATTATAAAATTCAGAACCACTTTTGCTAGGACAGCGAATAACAATATGTTTATCATCCATTGCACCGCAATAATTACGAAAGTTCCAAAGAGTATAAAAATCTTGCATTACTTCTTTCCACTCTTGTTAATTTGTTGGGACCTGAAATGAAAAGGGATATTGAAATCTTTTTGTAATAATTTAAATTATTATTTATTTTATTATTAACTTTAATAACAATTTAATTCTAATAACAATAACTGAATTTGTTCATGTAATATATTGCAGATTATAAAAACAAAAAGGGCCCAATCTGGAAAAAGAAGGCAGTATGTTGGAATTGGAGACAGGACAAATTACAGCAAAGATAATGCACACGAAGTGGAAAAAGAAGATGACAACTCGACTGCGACTGTTGTAGATACTATAGAGTCTGACAAGAAAGGAGAAGGCTTGTACTTGGAAAAGGAAGAGCAGATGAAGATGAAACGGAATTGTGGAATGAAACGACCAATAGCCAGCGGTTTGCAGGATGTAAACTGTGCTATTGAAAAGTTGAGGAAAATATCTGATGATTGCAAAATTCAGGAAGATGAATTTGATTTCTTTGGGAAAAGTTTAGCTGTACAGTTGATAAAGGTGCCATTGCAACGCGCTCTGATTTGTCAACTAAAGCTACAAGTAATGATGGATGAAAGAATGTATCAGTTAGATGAGGGTACATGACACGCCAGCTCTCCTCTAGCTATGTCATCCTGTTATTCGTCAATCTCCTCCCCATATTCAGCACACTCACTCCACCAAGAGGGTGTACAGGACATTCTAGCCCAAGCTACGGCTAACTTAAATTATGTCACTGATCAATACTTTTAATGCTATATTCTTTTAGCTTTTTGTTTAATTAAATAATTGTACCTGCTAATTGATTTTTCAGGTTACAGCACTAGCATAGGTTTTCCCATGATAACACCCATATTTAACTCAAGATCAGTGAGATTATATATTTTAAAATAAGGAAACAGAATGGATATTAGAATATTTTTAATATTTAAAATATTGTGGAAGAACTGATAAATTATAAACATAAATTACTTTCTTACCTTGATAAAATCCTCTAATGATAGATATATGGCATTCAGCACTTCTGGCAGAAACTTCGAAATCGTTGTTCTTGGTACAGGATAGAGAGCTTCAAGGGATCCAAAACTGTCACCAGCAGCTAGGTATCTTAAGGTAATCTGCAACTTCACATGAGCAGATATGCATTCTCTCATGTTTGTGTCTTGTTTCCCTACGTATGGTTTTACTTTGGATAAAAATTCGAAAAACTATTCTCGAGACATCCTTAAATTATTTTTATAAATATCTCGATCCTCACTTGTCAATTCAACTAACAATATGTTTGATGCACCCAATGTGTTACGTCTCATTATCCACGGCTTAACCCACCAACGTCGTTTTTTCCTCTTATTTCTTTTTTCTAAAATCTGTTGACATTCTTTCATTAAATAGTCACACATCACAACAACACCTTCCCACAAAAGTTCATTTGCTGCCATTTTGAAATCGACTGCCTCGTTCACTTTTGTGGAACTGTGTAAACAGTATCGTTCAAATGTTGAATTCAATTTCACTGATTCAACCGCGTAGATCAACCTGTGGGACCCGTGTAAATGTGCCTTTATTCATAAGCTCCGTCGTTTTTTCCTTCACTGCATCCATGGACTCAAACCTGGTTCCTTTCAACACAGACTTGACCTTTGGAAATAAAAAAAAGTCACATGGAGTTAGGTCAGGTGACTACGGTGGATGTTTCAACAAGGTGATCGTGTGCTTCGTCAAAAATATCTTGACAGACAGGGTGTTGTATGCCGACACGTTGTCTTGGTGAAGAACCCATGAGCTGCTCTTCCACATTTTAGGTCTTCTCACTCGTTCACGAAGGTTTGTCAAAATCTCCATGTAGTAGACCTGCTTAACAGTCTGACCTTCAGGCACCTAATCCACATGAACAATCCCTCAGATGTCGAAAAAAAAAAGATCATCATTGCTTTAAATTTGGATTTGCTCTGCTGTGCTTTCTTTTGCCTTAGTGAACTGGGTCTCTTCCAGTGCATCGATTGGCGCTTACTTTCTGGGTCCTATTGAAAAAACCATGATTCCTCACAAGTTATTATGTTCTCTAAAACATTTGACTCATTTTCAATGTTTTGAAGAATGTCAGCACAAATGTTCATTTGAATTTCCTTTTGTTCAGGAGTGAGGAGTCTCAGCACCATCTTCAAACACCCTTTTTTCACGTTGAAACTGTTATGTAAAATCTGTCAAACAGTTTCCCTGTCAAAGGTAATTAACTCAGCAACTGCTCGAATGTTCAGGCAACGATTTTGTCAAACAATTTCACCGACTTTTTCAACGTTAGTGCCTGTTTTTGATGTGTTGGGACGACCGGGGCACTGATCATCTCCAATCTCTTCCCTTCCCTCTTTCAACCTTTAAAACCACTCGAAAACTTGAATACGAGATAGACACTCATCACCATAAACTTTCTTCAACAAATCGTTCGTTTCTGTGGTGGATTTTTCAAGTTTCGCACAGAATTTCATATTGACGCATTGCTCTATGTTAACACTTAACATGATTTAGACAGAGAACAAGAACATGATCCAGTTCAAGCAAAGGCCACCGCCAAACTGTTTACCACACGACCTTGAAATTGTAACCGTGAATTGAGGGGAGACCAAAGGCCAATACCACACACCGCTCGCTGTTGTCAAGTTAACGGGGTAGCGGAAAAAAATTAAGTCTGGTTATTTTATAGCCACACCACATACACAGATTGAAATTTGGATTTTACATTCCTTCAATATAAGTTTCCTAGATTCTACACATATTTTCATTGGTCCCAACAAAAGTTCCATAAGAAACTGCTAACTTTTCCTTGAATATTCATTTCTTCTTCTTAATGAACTCCTCAATTTTACATTTAAATTTAGCATAATTTGGATCACTAATGTCACTGCAAGTGATATTGTAATGTATGCAACATTTAGAAATTATTTACCCTTTTTGTAAAAACTGGAAAGTGCTGTAACAAAACTTCTGTTAATGTAACTAGGAAACAGTGGGCAACCAACTCAAAATTGTTTGTTGAAAGGTGTATGCGTGCCCCAGTTAAATGATGTATCAAGAAAAATATTCGAGTCAGCACAACGCCACTATAAAATCCCAAGGAAAATAGGTTAATGCAAGACTCGCAAGACTAGCAAGGCTGTAGAGAAGATCTACTTAAGTAATTTTGGTTTACGACTTAACGTTACTCTGTTCCCTGAAGAAAAGTTAAACTTTATAAAATATCATTGGTTGAGATGTATGGCTACTTCATATTTTGACTGATAACAGGAGGTAAGCTGGACTGACGGATTATTAATTTGCTTATTTTAGCGAGTCACTTTCGGAAACAAAATACTTTTCTAAATTCTACAATTACCGATTTGGATTGAATAGTGGTGTGACGATTAATTGAGCTACAATCTTGTAACAGAATATCCAGCGTAACTATGGGAATTGAGAAAACCATTTCAGACTTATATAATTTCCATGCATATTAATGTATATATATTAGACAATAGAATGTACTGTTTAGTTTGTTACGCAGTTTGTCACTTACTGAAACCAAAGAAGTCCTTTGGCTCCTGAGATACCTAGGTAACCGTGAAGCCTCCGACTTGGTTATCGCTATCGTTCATTCCCCGTCCCCGTGGGAATTCCAAGATAGGCCTCACATAGCCACAGTAGGCTCGCCCAAACTTACTGCTCGGCTTGGACACTACAATATCAAGTGGAAAACTTGTGGTGGGGTTTTCAGTTACACTTCCCTGTCTCCTCTATTGACTTCATGTCATAGACTTATTGCTTTGTGTACAATGGAGTAATAGAGGTCCATTTTGGTCTCCCACAGAGCTGGTACAGAAGGCTCAATAGCAAGACAAATCCCAGTAATGTGGGTGCGACCCATGATTAATACGGACTCTACTGTGGGGATGTAAGGGAAGCTACCAAAGTCTGTCCCAAAAGATCAGACATTCTACAGACCCAAATGACTTGTCTCCACCCCAAGACCTACCACATAACCTAAAAATTGTATCCCACTGTTTACAACGATCTGCAGTGAGTGCTAAATTGTAACAGCACTCTCAAAACCCACAGCAGATGTTCAAGTCATCAGCAAACATAAACACTGCTATAGATGGCACAGTTCTCAAAACTAAAAATTACTGTGATTTTTATAGTATACATTCACACTTTCACATGTGCTGATAAATGTATATGAGTAAATATTATCAGGAGCCACAGCCCCATTGACACGGTTAACATAATGTTCACATCATATCGACAGTGTCTGTAGCAACGATTCAAACCGATAACACTCCAACCGTTCTGCTCACAGATGTTACAGCCCTGAGGCTACAGTTTCCATAGATAAACCATCAAACCATCCATTCATAGACATTACAGCCCTAGATGCATGTAAGTAAATCACATTTACAATCAACATTCATTACACGAAATTGAAGAACTCTAAGCTTGGAAGACACTATTAGCTGACTGAATTATAGGTACCTCTTTACCTCTTGACTTCTTTGTAACAACTCTCATTTGGCACACCAACTAATCAAGTATTCACAAAACAACACGTTGTTTAAATACGATTATCGTATTGAGGCAATGGAAAAGTTGTTGCTGTGAGCACCATGAAGGCATATACAAGAGTGGAGTTACATCACTACTGATCCCTTATCTCAGCAGTAGATGGAAGTGAGTGGTCAGCCTCACACTCCAGCCATTTTACCCCTGCAGTACGCATTCCCATCACCAATCAACTAGGATGCTGGTTGGGCCTGTGAAAGTGTGGACATTTTTGGGGTAAGAAAAATCTCTTGCCCTTACCAGGAATTGAACCATAATTCCTTTACTGTCCAGCACCATAGCCTCATCATTAAACCAAATACTCCACCTCAGCTCCTCAGTATTAGTGTAAATCCGGTTGAAAATATGATGGAAAGTTTTCATTTATGAATTCAGAGCACCAAAATCTAAGGGTCAACACAATGGAATTCGAAGGCAAGACAGTAAAGGTATGTCCATATACATGTGTTTGTGACTTCTTTCATCACTTGAAGTCAGCCTCCTGGGCAAACATATACCAGGTTCGGGAGCTGCACTTCAGGAGGCAACTTCAACCACGACAGTGATATGAAGGAGCTGCATGTAGCTTGAGCTGTGTTGTAGGCACTCCTGATGTAATAGCTCCCATAAGCAGACACATAAACACAATGAACTCTTTTATCCTACCTTGATTAGAGCCTTTTTCGTAAGTTTCTGATTAATCTCTGGTCGATTTGTTATGTTCTTTGCTCTGCAAGCATAATCCAGTGTACTAAGTGTCTCCTCAGCATTACATGCTGCAGGTGATATTGTTGCTATGATGGAGGTCTTTGTCCGGCCACCCAAAGAATCTTGTAGCAAACGAGTTAGTTTTGACTCCCTTGAACCAAAGAAACAGAATTTTAAAAATGTAATATCCTTGACAGTTGTACCTAGCAGCCATGAGACTGTGTTCTGCCTATCTACAAACTGTATTAGAAACAGAGGGACTTAACACAGCCTGAAATTTTAATAACTGTAACATAATATGGTTTTATGATCAACATTTGAGTGTACTGAAACTTTCCAATTTCTCACAGTAGAATGAAAATTTCAGGTCTGCCAATTATGATTTTTATTACATTTTTTTTTTTAAACTTCTGAAGGTTTCACTGCATACAAACATTTCAACATCATCTGTCAGACTCTCCAGCCTCTGACAACACAAATGTCATGATCATTGAAGTGGCTGTTGTGTGTAAGTGGCAAATGAGTTCAACCAGCACCAGTGTCTCCAAATTAAGTGTACTTCTCATTTACTGTCAGAAATTTTGTCTTCACAGAAGGCAAACTTGTAGACTACATTGCACACACAAATAAAAGTAGCAAACCCACTACAAGATAACTTCTCTTTACATCACCTGATTTATAATTTGTCACAAATATCAGTAAATGGAATCATATTCAAGTCCTCAGGGATATGACACCACGCTAACTGGTAAAAATTGTGGGATATGAGCTCCTTACAGTGGTGTTGACAATGATACAAGTCTTCAAGGTTGTTCCACAATGTCAACTCAAAAAACTGTAATTATCTAGGCCTTGAAAGGGCATACTGCCCTCATCATCAGATGGTAATATCAACATTTTGAAGAAGACTGTTTTCTCCATCTTCTACTTAAACGTGGTAGACCTTAAGATTAACCAGCAGTATAATGGCAATTGGACACCATTGTTCTACATACCTGTAGGGTACATGAGGGGCCCTCTCCACCAATGATGTAATTACACGCCCTAATGTTAGTAGAGACTGATTAATGTTTCCAGCTTCACGGGCCCTCTTGTCAACAGCACCTGAACGTCCAATATTCTCACTACCAGCCAGATCAACCAGGTTCAATTTCCCTGTTTTCAGGAGCTCCTCACCATCCAATGAGTTCTCTTTGATGTGCACAGTGACTGAGAAGACTGTATGCGAACGGCTGTTAACGTAAAAATAACAACAGAAATCAACAGGTAAATACATCAACTGTTGAAAGCAAATGACTCAGGCACAGAGCATTTTATGATTCTGGAGTACCAAGTTTCAAGACCAGTACTCATAAATTCACCACGTCAGCAAACCCTATGACTGATCCTCCTGTTATCACACCAAGATTCAGGTCTGTCTGGAAAGAGAGACTGAAGTGTTGTAGCCAGCTTTCAAAGCACACTTCCACCATTGTATATTAACTGATTTAATATCTTCCCACTGTCATCACTTCTTTAGAAAATGGCATTATCAGTCCTTGTGTCATTTTAATTGATGAGACTGAATATACATCACTAGCACAATTCAATCTCATTACAGCAGCAGCAGCACTTCCAAGATGCAGGCCACTCAGTGCAAAGCACATTATTTACATTCTGGACTAACACAATTACTGAAGGCTTATGATTGCAACAGAATCCATAACAGGCAATTACTAACAAAATTTAGAATTCCTCAAAACACCACTATCGGCTCTTTGCCACAGAAGATTATTAGACATTTGTGAAAGCAACAAGGTTGCAGCAAAAAATCATAGGGATTTAAGGGTGTTTTAAGATTGTGACAAAAAGTACACAAGGGTTGTGACTTGTAAAGAAAATCTGAGAGTTAAGAATTTATTACAACAATAAATACAGTGAATTTGATATCTTCTATTACTTCAAATTACATATGTTAGACTTGCCTGGACTGAGCATTCATCAAAGTGCCTGCAGTCTGTCTTTTGAAAGAACCTCTTTCCAGGATTGCATACACCTCATTCTTATTATGCACTGTAACCTCCTCCAAGCCATGGATGATTACTGATCCCTTCTTTGTTGCATCTTCAAAAATTCTGCAATGCACACGATTCAAGAATCACTAAGGACACTCAATCAGCACATATCAATGTTTCTTTCAATGTCACCCCTGTGGCAGGCACATCTTGTCAAATTAGTGATACACTTTTACTATTTCTGAGTGAATGTGGTTATCCTAACAAGAGTGAATACTGAATCAAACAGTCCTTAAAAATATTATAACACACCTGTGTAAAGTGTGAATAAGCACAAATGCTATCGTCTCTGTTCCTCTACCATTTACGATTCTATGTCTAAGCCAATAAGATGCCTTAAGAACACATGTACTGCCACCCACACCACCTTCCAGTCCCCAATTCATTATTCAATTACCATCCTGGCATTCAGTGCTATACAGTTTGTTACTGACAGCATTATCAACACATCACCAATTAATCATACAAATATAAATAAATAAATCCCAGAAGCCCCAGACTTAAACCTGAACACAGTTGCCCTGAATGAAACCTTTGCTGTTCCTCTCACTCAAGGTACAGGCCAGGACAAAATCCCAATGTGAACATTCACTCACAGAACAGGTATTTCCGTGCCACATTAAAATAAACGACACTAGGTAAAATACATTGCCTGAGCTAAAAATATTAGTGCAGTGGAGAGACATGTTGAGACCAATGGTACATACATTGACATTTGGGTTTTTTATATGCTCTGACATACAATAAACAATGAAGTGTTTGAAGGAGATAAAATAACAATTGCACATATCAAGCAATCATCAAACACACATACTATATTACTTCTAAAGCATCATCATACCTAAGTTTTGAAGAATCATCTGTAGGTGACAATAAGTCCAAAAGTTCTTCATTGTAGATTTCCAGGAATGACACTCGAACTGTAAATTCGACCTGTTGAATTCTTAGTTCATCAAACAAATTACTCAATGTTCTTGGAATAATTCCTGACAGAGGGTCCTGTGGGTAAGAGAACATATATACAGTACATATCACACTCAGGCAAACATGTGCACACACATTTAAGATGTTAGTGCTGGGAAGAACCCACAACACACCTCTTTTACTCTTAACTACTCTCCACACAATTATTGTTTTGCTTGTTCTCAAGAAGACTGGATTCTGTAGGGGCACTGACTGTTAAACTGTAATTAAAACCTTACTGATAAAATTAGTTTGCTGCATATGCAGAAGATAAACAATGAAAAATACTTCACATATACTACTTCAGTATTCTGTAATATACTAAACAGGACAAACATAACACTTACAGCATCCCATGACACAGCCACATCATTTGATTTCTCTCCTTCCATAGTGAATGTTTTGCCTGTACCAGTCTGGCCATATGCAAAGACAGTGCAATTATAGCCAGCAAGGACTTCACTGATGATAGGGTGGACAACTGACATATATACATCAATCTGAAACATTTGTAAAGAATTCAAGTGCCAAGTATTCTCATTACATTACGATCAACTCAGTAAACTAATTTTGAGATTATTATGAGCAAATATATTCTTGAAAAAATCATTTCCTCTAGCAACCATACACATGTGCAGAATATTATACCTGAATTTACATGTGAGATTGAAACAAGTGATGAACTGAACATGCTTCTCAAGAATACACTTAGACACTGCTTTTGATCAAAACACAGTGTCACTAGACATTTCGTTTGCTTATCAATTGAGTTTTCCTGTATTGGACAATTAATTTCTGATTCTGTCATTGATACCTGCAGCACTTGACAATAAAGCTCTTACATTCTTTATAATACCTGGAATATATTGTATCCATGTCATTTCATCCAACATTTTTCTTCCTTCAGAAAACAAAGTAGGATTATGGAATCATTGTACGCATGTGTGTCAGTGTCCAAACACTGTCAAGTTTCGAGCCAACTGACAAATTTTCATTAAATTTAGTATGTTATGCTACTGGATGCAACACCTAATGTCTTACTTCCTAATTTCCTACAAGAAATAACACTAACTGAAAAGTCAATATAAATTACATTTAAAAAGAACAAGAACAAAAACAAAAACAACAACAACAACAACGACATCAAGTGTATCAAAGAAATATAAAAATGAACAAATAAAAACACTCATACTAACTTGTCTGGAGTTTGGTCCAAATACTCGATCAAACGCAAAAGTTCTCGTAATTTTATCTACCGCTCTCTCTTTAACAACAACTTCCCGGTTGTTGGGGCAGTCGACAATGTTAAGAGACTTCATACTTTTTTCAAGTGCATTCAGAGGTCTGAAAATACAGGAAACATTATCAGTCAAATGAATGTGTCAACTGCAAATACAAAGCATCAAAGTTTCTTCTGGGATGTTACATAGTGCATGTAAGTAATTGGTTACCAATATTAATACATTTTTCTGAAATGTTAGTAACCAGCTACAAACGTACGCTATGTAACATTCTGAACAGTGAAAACCTCAGCTACACCATGGTGGAAGCCTGAAATCTCACATCACCTTTATATAGCAAATGCTTTACAAAACATAACTAGCAATTAAAACTCATTTGTTACATTTGTATTTCGTTCACTGGCACCAACATGGAGAATTGTGAATTAAAGAGATGATTCTAAACAGGATTACATCAGATTTCACTTTTTGAGGTACCCAGAATAAATTCATTGCTTAACCTCAATCATGTGCAAAACAGAATTTCCACATCATACTTTGTCATAATAATCAATTAAGATCAAATGTTTGATGTTTTCCAAACTGCTCTAACAAAGCCTACAGTTTCTTCCAAACCAAGCAGTCAGAGCACATGAACAGGAGCAATGTTAACAGCCGAATTACAGCATCTTGAATACAGCAGGCCTTAACGCTAAGCAAGTTGTCTCTTTTTTTGTACCTCCTAACCTACATATTTAAAACAGTTTCAGTGTGGTTTCAACTGCATTTCCTCATACATAACAATGACCTGCCACCGGCCAACTACTCTTACAATGGTATTAATACTTCACATAAAAAAACTGGCCTTCATAGTTGCATGAAGTAGGAATAGGATCAATCAAATTGCTATGCACGCAAACTAACGATAACACTCGTACTAGAAAATGCACACTGAATGTATTAACTTCAGGTAAGTTCAGCATGCTTTGCAGCAAGGACATTCACGAAAGTAGGAAATTTTAAATTAATTTCCTTTGCTATTCTCCATGCCATCACTTCACATGGAGCACTGTAAAAATATTCCATTGCCAATAAAAGACTACTTAACATTCATAAGTGCATCAGTAGAATTATGGCCAGAGTTAAAAAACGAAGGTCTTTGGAGATAGATACTTAAGAAACTGAACATTGTTTCCCCTTCTTGAAAATGCTTACTATCATTCCTGTTATAAGGGGTAATATTATACATATATATATCATACAACATTTACACACACACACAAATATAACGCAATATAAACACAAGTCATATACACGGAATCCACAGGCCAAAACTACCATTACTACACCAACGAAACGCATTTCATATTGGATATTATTCAATTAAATTTCTGTGACGCTTCATTGCCATTATATAACATTATCTACGTCAATTATTCTGTCACTGTTTCTACTCTGCGGAATTTCTTTTCTTTGAAAGTTTCATTAGTGTATGTCGGAAAATAGTGGCAACGAGGATATATATTTACACGCGCACTAAATACTAAATTATAATTTGTACTAAACATCGCATATATATTAAGACTTTCCAACATCCATTGATTAGTTCTGTAAACCACACATGCACTGCAGATAAATTTCAATACAAGATTAAGTTGAAAAATTCATCTCACCTAACTCTGACAAACACCTGAATGTTTTGGTTTCTCTCCTTTTGCTGTTTGCTCGTCATTATTCGAGAATTAACACAACACTTTTTCTTAAAAAATATCTGTAATCCCTCTTTTGAAAATAAACCATTAAATGTGACGAAGGAAATATCACCTAACAGCCCGACAAAGCCGTTACTTTCGAATTCAACTGCCAAATATAACCAGGAGCCAATTAAATTACTTATTCGGACCTTCGGATAACATGATTGGTTTCTTGGATATCACAGATGAAAGAGTGTTGCCTCCTGTTACCCAAGAACTTTCTCTTCCATTTTTATCTGTGCATCTATCCATGTTGACACCGTGATTACAGTAATCCGTGTATATGTCTGAGAGAAAACGTTACGGTCACGGGCAAACGAAAAAGAAAAATGTTGGAATGAGTTGCATCTTGATGCTTTGACATAATGGCGGCTACTGTGAGGGTGTTTTCCAGAGTGGGAGTTCAATGTTCGTACGATAATGTGTTGTATCCTTAATTTCCATTGAACTGAACTGTTTTCTGGTCATTTACTTTCACTATGACACACATGATTGTGTCCTTGTAAGCTTTCTTAGGTCAACAAGTTTATTATATGCCTTCACGAAACAAAAACGCTTCATTTTGTGCTGCAGCTGCTGTTCCTTACGTTTTAGTAATGAAATTCGCATGCCTTAATATTATGTTTGATTAATTTTTGTTTTGTGTAATTGTTATGTATTTCAATATTTGTACTTGAATATGAATGTCAACATGGAAATAACCTTTGATGCTACCGAGATCAACGACCCCACCCTTTTTTTTTCTGTAAACGTCACTTTCAATCCCTTTTACGTCACCGTTTGCTTGGTTACGTATTTCATATTAGGTTATATCTTTTTCAGGGCCGAAGTTTAACAATGTTCGAACAAATTACACAGCCACTCGTTCCAATCTTAAACTTAACACTGCTACTAAAGTAATATGTCAAGGATTCACAGGTAAACAAGGAACCTTTCATAGCAAGCAAGCTATTGAATATGGAACTAAAGTTGTGGGAGGTGTGTCTCCAGGAAAAGGTGGAAAAACTCACCTGAACCTACCTGTATTTAATACAGTAAAAGAGGTATGTCATTTAATTATATGTTATTGTAATCCTTTACTGCATGTTACTGTAGTTGGTTTTGGTCCATTCAAACAATGAAGTAACAAGCATTAAATTTTGCATATTAAAACAATCAGTTATGAGACTATAATTATACTTTGTTTTTATGTTCAGTGTGCAGATTTTTTTACATTTGAGTCAATTCCTCGTGTGTAGGCAAAAGATGCAACAGGCGCAGATGCGACTGTTATCTATGTGCCACCTCCAGGTGCAGCAAATGCTATTATTGAGGCTATTGAGGCCGAAGTGCCACTGATAGTATGTATCACAGAAGGCGTTCCACAACATGATATGGTAAAGGTGAAGCAACTTCTACTGAAACAGTCTAAATCCCGCCTTGTTGGACCCAACTGCCCAGGTGTTATTGCTCCCGAACAGGTAAAATTATTTTGTTTGTAGGTTAGAAGTTTTATATGTCAGAAGTACTCATGCTGTATCATATTCAATGTAACGTTTCCGTTGTGCAAGGTATGGTGAATAAGTAGCTTCTTGCACATTGTTTTAGTGTTTTTCCTTCAGACGAAAAGGACGGACATGTAATGAGACAACATGGTGCTGTTCATCTTTTAAAGGTTAAATTGTAACATTTAGTAATTGGGTGTGAAGGGACAGAAATGGAATCAGGAATATCTTTGCCAGCTGAGTAATCTTTTTAATAGTGACTCGGCATTCTGTAGTTGTGATTGTTGGAGTTATTACTATGTCCGTTATAATTCAGTGACACTGTTAGTACCCCAGAGTATGTAACATTGAAGGATAGGATGATGAATGTGTACTGAAGTGCACAGGACATAGAAGGAAGCAGTTGTGCCCTGATGTGAGATACAGTACAAGCAACTGCATGAGAGA
>Ga0131853_10003617_pt1 | contig 27766 bp, 16 predicted proteins | sample TergutLab28metaG_FD_92764 | JGI IMG/M metagenome (GOLD analysis project Ga0131853, IMG submission 92764) | Labiotermes labralis P1 segment gut microbial communities from Petit-Saut dam, French Guiana - Lab288 P1 (version 2) (version 2) | ecosystem: Host-associated > Arthropoda: Insects >...
AAATAATAATAAAATTTTTTTACAAGTAAAGAGGTGAGTTGGGGGGGGTGGTATGTTTTTTTTTTTTTTTTTTTGGTGGGGGGGGGGGGGGGGGGGGGGAGTGGAAACTGTTCATTTGTGCATTCAGATTTTAAGTTTTCTCCTTGTAATAATTTGCGGTTTACGATTGAAATTCAAGGGTGACCGCTGAGACATGGTGGACGATTAGTTATCCAGTCTCTATATTGCAGACAGTTATGTGTCAATTTCTTGGCAACAGAGGCTTTGAAACTTGCGTGGGGTATGGTTATGGGGATCGGGCGTGTTGTGTCCAACCTACTCTCTTGTGGAACGTGGGCATAATATTGCATGGCTCGCTCAGTGTTTGGCTGCTCTGTTGCTGTGAACTACATTTTCTGATTTGTCTCCCTGGAGCGTCGACTTCCTTCATGCTACACTGTGAGTAGTCGTGTGTCATTCACTGTTCCTCACCAGTTGCCGTAAAGCCTGCATACAGCGGAGACCAAAACGATCTGCACCTTTTCTTTCCCAGACAGTTTACCCTTTAACCCAGAAATAGACCAGAAATTAAGGCCCCCCCCCCGACCCCTCTCTTTAGTGGGTACCGGGGTTCTTTCCTGGGGGGACAAAGCCGTCGGGGCGTGAGGCTGACCACTTACTTCCATCTAGTGCCGATGTTAATAATGAGTGGGACTGTACCTTCACCCACCCTATATGCATTCGTGGCATGTATAACAACTTATGCAGGCAACATTTTTATTGTGACTTTTGTATTACTCGTACGTGCTTTTTCTTGCAATTAATACACCAGCAAACAAGTGCACTTAATGGAGTTCATGAGTACTACACACCTGCATGTTTGAGCACCTGGGCTCCATCTTTAGGGAATTTTTAGAACGAAAGTAGGCGCCCCGGTACCGAAGCATGTAGGAGTTTAATGTGTAGTATGAATTGTATTTTATTAATTGCATTTGTTAGCTGATGAGTAATTATTATTGTTTATTTAATTACGCTATGGGTATCCCAGATCTTCTCTGTTACACAATTTCTAACTTGTACACGTTTGTTGCTTTCTTCCAAGCCTACTTTGTTTCAGTTACCTATCGTAATATGCACGTTGCTGTTGATACCGTATTGGCATTCTAATCTGTTTACTGCGGATGCGTGTTAGCGTGTTAGCTTGCCTTGTTGCGACATACGAGGTGTTTACAGCGCTGTAAGTTGAGGATCCAGGTCTTCTGGGATGTGACCCGTAAAGATGAAGGCACTACGTTCCTCCTGCGCAGCGTCGCGCAACGACACAGCACGTCGCGTCCCCGAAGACTCCATCATTCTGTGTATCGTAACAGCTTGTCACATTGGGTAATCATCTGTAATATGGCAATAAATAGATTAGTTTGTATTTCGTTAAGCATTCAGGACATCAAAAATAACGTTTCGGATATAAGGTGTTGATCTTCATGAGGTCTGTGTTTTGTGTAATGTGCTCTTGTTTGTATCATAAGTGTATGCTGGGAAAAGATGATGATTTGGTGGTGGTGTGTACAGTTTCTCTATCTCTCAAGAAACCCATCTTTGTACACGTATGTTGGGGTACCACAACTGTTTTGTTTTATCTCCAGTGTTCTGGCCCATCTGGGACCATTAGCAAAGAACTGGATGTAAAAACATCTTGACGTACCGTAAGTTTACAGATGTGAGTAATTTACGATAAAATTATGGAATCCTTGGTTAAAAGCAATATCTTTTGTATCCTGTTAATACGTTATGTTTATATAAAGGGTTGTTATAAAACTGCCGTTTGTAAATAGATGGGCGACATAAAGTGTATGTCTTGGTGAAGTCACGTAACATCTTCAGTTCGAGGACTGTTGTCCAGTCATTTGTACTATATTTTTGTGATAACTGGACTGTTGGGGTATGTCCACCTCATTGTGAAGATTCGGTTTGATTTAATGATACATATTTCGGATTTATACAACAAATTGCTACTACATTCCAATTTGGGTTAAACTCAGACGTCAATAGCATACAGATAGCAGACACGTTACTTGAAGAAGTACATACGTCTGTGATCCCTCGTCACGATTAGTGTCATAGTTGAGACATCCCGTATTTTCTGTGTGGCACGAATTGAGGGTAAAGAAACAGTTGAGCGTCAAGAATGTCAATTGTAATCGTCGAGTACCAGCGTTAAAGAAACATGGAATATAAGTTTCGCCGCTTACGATATCTCGATGGTGGTGGTTCTTGAATCTGTTGCTCATGTACGGAACAGGTTTGGTACTTGCGTGATTTTAGGCTTCCGCCGCAAAATAGATGAGAACTGCGTTTTTTCTTTGTTACTACGCAGCGATTAGTGGTAATTCCTTACCGACGTTTCGGGACAAACTATCGGTCCCGCCTTCAAGTGTCAAGAATTCGAATCAAAAATTATTGACCATTGAAGATAGGACTGATGGATTGTCCTGAAACGTCGCTATAGAATTACTACTACTCGCTCCGTAATAACCCAGAAAAACGCAGTTCTTAGACTTGTTACTTCATCACCATGAAACAACAACTTAACGTATTCCACCGATACACGTTTTTGCAGGAGAAAGAAAACTTCACAGATCTGTAATAGACCAATACGTAAGCTGTGTCATGTTCTTGTGAAAATGTAATGAGAAGCGTTTTTTTTTGGGGGGGGGGGTGCAACATTTTGACAGAAGGCGTGTTTCTAACCACCTGTCTAGCAATCCCAATTTGACGTTTTGTGTGCGTTACGACAAATTGCTGTTTCATGAGCGTAAGACTGTTACTGGGCGAAACGTACAAGTTGTGAAGTTTCTCGTGTTTCTGATTGGTCTTCTTGTTCACTTGGTCACCTTGTTCCCACGCTCCTTCGATTTAGTCTTCCATATGATTAAAAGCTAGTGTGAAGTTTTACACCCGTACGAAGCAATGGTTAAATTAGTTTTGTGTTGTATATTTTAGTCGTCATGTTGATATTCAGTATATTTCTACTTTCGGTTTTTATTTTATTTATGTTTATTTATTTCTGTGAGTGTAGGTGTGTGTGTATTACTGGATTCTGTGTAGTAGGCCTTCCGTTTAAATGATATCTGAGGTTGTGTCGGTTGTGAGTATTAAGGTTGAGTTCGTGGCATTGTGGCTCCTTGTAGACTGGTACGTTAGTACGAACGTTCCATAGAAGCCTGCTGCATTGCCCACTGACATTTTTCTATATATTTCCTGTTGAAGCCACGTATCCTGACTGTGTTTTCATTGCCGTTAACAGCCCCAGATGTTACTGGTGTGTCTTTCGCTGCCACACCATGTCAGTGATTGCACATAACCACAGTTCTTATATTTACACACGGTTACGTGGGAATTCTAAGACTCTGTCTTATCCATGATTCATTCGTGAGTAACGACTGAAGTGCGGTGTCCTCACTAATGTAGGACTAATCGTGATTTTCACCGTGAGTCACAAATACGTGATAATAGCTTGGTGCTGTAACGTGCATGTCGGCTGATTCGCCGTCCAAGGTTGCTTGTGTCCATGGGTGTGTGCGCGCTCAGTAACGACCCACACTGCTGCTGCGGGCTCATGTTTGTTAATGAAGTATCGGTATGATTTGTAGCAATCAGAGAGACAACAGGCGGTCAGCTCCGTTGTCATTGATTAGTTCTGGTATTCACATATGCCATTTATGTTTCAAATCCTGCTACCCTAATATACGGGGTGTTCATTATTATGTCGGTACGTAAACCTGACGACAACTTTACCCCATCAACTCCAGCGTATTAGTCGAGAAAGGAAGACGATTTTGATACGTGGGGTAGGCCTGTATAGTACATCAGGAGGAAATCTGAATTTTTGTATAAAACATTGTTTGAAGACTTCAGTGGAAAACTGTTGGTAGATAAGTCCAGCGGGCAGACTAATGTGACAGTTTATTCTTTTAAAGTATAATTGTGTCCTGCCGATCGCAGTGGCCGCGCGGGGTAAGACGCGAGTCTGCGGCCCCTCACTTGCTGGGACAGCGGATTCCAATCTCGCTGTGAACACGGATGTGTGTCTCTTTGTGAGTGTTGTGTGTTGTTAAGTAGAGCTATGTGCGTCGGGCTGATCACTCGTCCAGAGAAGTCCTACCGAGTATGGCGTGTCTTGAGTGTGATAGTGAAGCCTTGAAAATGAGGAGGCCCAGGCCCACTGTGGGGCTGTTGAACCAGGGAAAAATAGTGTGTGCTAGATTTAACGTAATATAATAATAATTATTATAATGCTTATTATTGTAATTATTCTTTAAAACTGGGAGACTTAAATTCGTGTAAGGAAATATTTTATGTGTTATGTAAAGGATTATACGTAAACCCATGTGGACAAACGAACGTACAGACGTGTAGAAGGAAATGGTGAATGTTTGTAACTTTGGTGAAGGCTTAAAAAATAAAGTAGCAAGGAGTTCGAGTTTGATTTATTCCTCCTACGTTAGTGTTACACAGACGTGCTGTTGTACTAATGTCGTGTTATTTGTCGTGACTTAAATTTGTTGTCCAGCCATGAACTTAACTTACTAAGCTGATGAGATGGACAAGTCCATGTACCGTAGTGAGATTCTGCTGTCGTCAAGTTACATTTTTGTTGCTTACAACTGTAAATAATAATAATAATAATATTATTATTATTAATTGTTATTATTTGGAAACTTCATTACCCATGCTATATTTATGATTGTTGTATAGTGTTCCAGGAGGAAGCTTACAAACTAAAGGAAATGATTACGCAAATAATGTTGAATAAAAAATGTTACGTTAACATCTGTCCTATTTGCGACTGTTGTTACGGGTGTTCATATTGTGTGTGTGTGGGTGGGTGATCGTGATAATGAAATTTGCTCGTGGTAGTGCATATACAGACTCGATTATCGTTTGTGCCCTTTTAATGTAGCATACCTCTTATTCGCAATCAGACAAAAATTGGTGTACAACAAAGGGTTGTTGGCGTAATCGTTCTACAGCTATCCGACATCACTCACACGCACAGAAGCACCTAGTATCTGCATTGCCGTATATTGCGCGCGCAGACACGATAATGTTTTTCAATGACGAGAACAGCTTTGACCTTGACAGCTTAGGTGTCATCCCTTACGTCCGGCCTAACCTTGCAGAGTAAGTGTCTATCACTGCATCTAACATCTTCCGCTTTTTGCCATTTGTAGGGTGTTAAATTCTGATAATGGAATATTCATGGCGGTTTACAGACGTGTGAGGAAACGTGGCACGTTTACTGACAGATTTTTCTCGGGACGTTACCGCTGACAGGACAAGACCGTTGTTGCCATGGTTGAACGTAGTCCGCACCTGAGTGCTAGAAAGAATTCCTTACAGCTTGGTGCTCTTTGCATGTCCGTCAGGTTGACATTGAATTTCGAATGCTGTGTTCGTATCACATTCAACTCTTTCAACACCTTGCGCGGGTCAGTGACGGTAGGGTTACGGTTGTGCAGTTGGGTCGATGCTTGCACAGAAGTGTGCTTCCTGCGTTCACTGACGAAGGACGGCAGTTAGTTATGCGGCATTTTTCCCCAGATTGGTTGGACCTCATACTTTCGATGGCTTCCACGCAGAGCGAATGTATCTCCAACTTTTGTGAAGCGAACTGCCTATGCTTCTCGAGGAACTTAATTTTGTGACACGGCCCCGTATGTACTGAATATCAGTTTGAAGCTGCACAGCATTTCAAGCGACAGGCTTTCTGGGTGACTCGTACCCTTGAGTTTAGAATGGTAGAGAAGAGTCACTTGACCACCATGTTCTCTTGATGTACGAAGAACTCGAAAGTCATGATTAGGAGGAATTATTTTAACGCCCCTGTGTGGTGGTTCTGGAGCGGTGCCTCTGCCATAGATAAGTTACCCACGCAGAGCTCCATTCGGGGACCCAGACAGTCGTGTGTGTCTGGTCCCGCTGTGCCTGTCTGACGTCTTACCGCAGACTGGAGCCTGCACAACCGCACTCAGTTGCCTTGACGTAATGCAGACCCCTGTATGTATGTATGTATGTATGTATGAATACACGGCGTAGAGTGGAATCCATGGGCAGTTATGCTCCTGCTTGGGGCTTAAGTCGCAACGCGGCAGTAATGTAGGACTTCGTTAGGTTTATAATTGTCGGTGATATTCTGGGAGAACAACTCATATAACTCCGGAGGAGACGGGAAAATTCAGGTGTCCTTTTCTTTCATCCGCCAATTGCAGATTGATGCCGACAGCTTCGGAAGGTCGAATATGGGAGGACACCAGTTCAGTTGTTTTGCGCCTAAACCGTACACTTCTTGTATTTATCATAGCTCGACATCCCTAGTGGACCTAGACCTTATTGTCGAGGTTTATAGATCACACTCAGACACACCACACTCGATAGGACTCCTCTGGACGATTGATCGGCCCGTTGCAGAGACATGCACCTGACAACGCACAGCACTCACAAGAGACAGACATCCATGCCCCCGGCGGGATTCGAACCCGTAATCCCAGCAAGCGGGCGGCCGCAGACCTACGCCTTATACCGCGCGGCCACCGAGATCGGCCTACACTGTAAACAACAGATCTTAAAACAAATGGAACGATCTGTACAGCACGAAGTGGTTTATTTACGACAATTTTCGGGCCAGAATTACTTAGAAACGCTATGATCACGCCACAGTCTACTTAGAAAGAAATGCTGGGACGATTTAGAATCATAAATCGGGAAAGGCACAGAAGTAACGATGGTGGCATGTCCCGAATTTTGACTGGAGAATATAGGATAAAATCATTATAAACGTGCCAGTAGATAGACTTTGGTGCGAGACTCGAATCGAGGGTCGTCGGAGCATAAATTAATATTGACTGTCATCTATGAAGTATAGGATAGCTTCTTGGATGCGCGTGTATGCTGTTCGTGGCCTGGTTGCGTAACCCGTAATCGAATGTTTGGGGGCGTGGCAGCGTTCCATCATCCTGTTTAATGTTTCGATAACTGCAGAGTGAAACAGCAGATAGACCTGACCAGTAACTGTATAGTGCAGCGTTTCATTGCAAAGTCGGCAGTTTATCAAGCACTGTGAAAATCGACTCCCTGGTTTTAAGGCACGCAGGGCTTAATCACCATTTTAAAAGGAAAGCTCGATGCTGGTACACTTATGAACGGCTCCACTTCAGTTCCCACCTTATACCCTGTTGCTTGAGCATTCGTGTGATATTTTCCTACGTCAACTCTCAGGTTATCCCATGTGGCATTTTTCCTTACGCTGAAAGGTTGAGTAAACGGCTGACTACACAATACCCAAGGAAACATTGGCATGTTATGTGCCTTATGAAACTGGCAGCAATATTCGGTGATTGCCTACTGCTTGACTAGGCCGTCGGCTCTGTAACGCTGCGGTGACACGTCGGCCCGCGATAAACCGAACGCCGTATAGACAAGCATCGTTCAGTGCGCGAGGTCTGTTCAAAAAGTTCTCGAACTGATTAAAACTACGTACATAGTAAATTTTATTGAAAGTAGTCTCCTTAGAAATAGTCCTCTCCTACATTAATGCGATGATTCCAGCGACATTTCCATTTTCTTCGGTATTCCATGTGGGACTTGAGGAATGTTGGTTAGCTTTGGTAGTTTTTGTTGTTTTATTTCTTCTGTTGATTCAAATAGAACTTTCAATTTCGGGGACAGGAAAAGGTGGGCTGGAGACATCATGGCTGGAGGGTGCCCGTGAACCCACCGGAGGCCCCGCCCCCACAGGAAACATAGTGACCGGAGAGCGCGGGGTGCACGGAAGCACTATCATGATGATGAACGTGCTGCATTCCCTCCAAAGGTCCAGTCGTTTACTTTTGCACTTCTAGTCACTGACGCCGCAAAACGGTCAGGTAGAATTCTTGATTCACTGCGTGGTCTCTAGGTAGGATCTCAAAATGCACCAAACTTCTACAGTCGACGACGTCACTGCACATGGTGTTCACTTCGACCCACTCTGCCATGCTTGTATCAGTCTTCAGTGTTGGTACTTTCTCGCCCCGCTTTATCTTACAGTAGAAGAACAATGGCTTTCATCTGTAGACTTTATTGCATTTATGTCACTGACATGCTGACACTTTTGTAGGCTGTTTTATAAAAGGGGTATCCAAGTTTGTATTCGCGGTATATTTAAACTGCCTATCATGCTACATAGACACAAGCAGCTTCACTGCTTTTTAGGTTTATAAATCCTTGTTTGAAGCATTTCATGACGTTTCGCATACGTGTTCTGTTTTCCGTGACATGGTAGTTTGGGAACGACTGCTGTCAGCGCCTGTTGACACACGTGCATTTTACCTGCACAATACCACTGACGGAGAAGTTGCCTGCAACGAAGGCGAATGCGTGCTGAAAGGAGACCACATTACGACGAATGACATTTTACGGCTGATGTTCGAAAATGTGAGGTGCTGACGACGGTGAGCATAAGATTAACGCTGTCCGTAAATAGCTTGTTTATTTCTTTACTACAGACATAACTGACGTAAGGACGTTTCTTTAAGTAAAATCCAGTTCGTGAAGGGTACCGTAAACAAGTTTGTGAACAAACATATTGTTAAGAACTGCTATAAAAATTCAGACCCCCCCCCCCCAAGTTTTTTTTTACAAATGTCCCGCTAGCCGTTTCGAAACTTTAAAGGCCTCTGACAGGCACGATAAATGTAAATGGGGTAAATGTATGACGCTTTACGTACGAACAAAGAGCGTAAATTGAATTAAAAAGTCTCCGATTCATTTTAATTTTGTCCGTAGCTATCCAGTACACATTTCTCGTGGAGCTGAATTGGAATTTTGACATTTTCTTTCTCAAAAGTGACTTGCACGGAAAGCAACAATTACTTTTTAGATACAAAATGTACTGTATCCGGCCAGGGTCTATGGTTCGAACCTCGGACGATGCGTCCAGAGATGTTACAATAACTTGGGGATTTCGTCCATCAGTTTTGTTTATGAAACTTAAGAAGGAAATGAGATGAGGGACTTCGATTACAGTGCATCTGTCTTCATTGGTCATAATTAGGTGTTATCGTATTGTTCCGAAGTGGAAACTGTAGAAAAACCTGGAATTTCAAAGAAAGGAGATACAGCTGTCATCTTTGTTTACTCCCTGCAAATCAAAATGGAAACATGTCAGGCATAAAAAAGAGAAAGTTGTCCGGTTCACGTACCCGTGGCCTGTCGGTTTTGATTGAGCTTCTTTCTGCAGATATGGAGTTCCAAAATACGAAATCCAGGAACTAATCACAGAATTTGATACGTATTTACATATGCCACCGATTGGGGTATGCTTCATTGTACTGGTTTAGTGCTATGTTATAACGTGGCGCTGGGAATTCTGTGGGCGCTGTCTTTCGGTAACTTTTCGACACTTCATCGCTAGCTGCAGACATGCACTGGTAGCCTTATCCGGCTCTGTGACTTTTCATTTCACAGTTTTCTCCATTCTCGATTCCTGTTGACAGCACCTGACCGCACCGAATAGCCACGACTCGTATGATCCCCATAATTTTACACGTATTATCGGTGACCTTTCTATTGTCGAGAACTGCAGTATGAACTTACAAATAATAGTTCTGTATGACTTGCTTTAACTGATCACGTTGCCTAGGCTGTTCTGTCGGTAATTATGCATTTCTTGTATTCAGACAGTACGTGTAACTTGTGTTCGAGATGTACCTGGTTTGAATCTCTGCCAGGTTACTGCCACTCAGTCTGATGAACGTTGGGTAACTTCCTCCCTCCCTCCTTGTTGCTTTCTTTCACAGACCTGTACCATGTCTGAAGTCAGTTTTTTATATACTCCTTCCTCCGCTCTGTATTTATTTATTTTATGGATCTGCCGCCTATCCACTGGGGATAGAACTATGTAGTCAGATTCTTTATCAAGTTTTTGTGATAGCTTTAAATTAGAACCTTAAGGACAGTGGGGTTATTTCCCCCTTTATCATTTTTTATTTTATTTTATTTTATTTCTGTAAAGACGCTGCCGCTGCCGCTTAAACCTCGTCACATTGCACGGGAGTCGCGGTGCTCGTTTTGTTTACGAGCTGCAGTCAGTAAAAATGTCTGGTATTGTGTATGTCCTTAATGTGAGTTTTGTATGGGACTGACCACACCAGTGATGTCCTTGACCATTCTTGATCATTTTCTTAGTAGTTGCAACTGTTTCACTCGACAGATGGCACCACCACAGTTGCTTCTGTAATGGCAGAGATTGATGTGAAGTTGAACAGAAAGAATAGTGGTCGAGGTATTTGTTGCTGAGCATGAGTTATGTTTGACGGTAGGTAGGACAGATTGAAGAAAGTGAAGCAGGAGGAGACAACTTTGTGAAAAACCGCGGAAGTGCTGCCCATTAACGACGGCTGGCTACGCAAGTTGGCACACTACTGGGGGTGATTACCGAATTGCGATGGACACTGTTGCCTTGCCCAGTGAACAGTCTTGACCTTGCATCCGAAGATTTTTCACCTGTTTGGTCCCTCGAAAGGTAGCCTGCAGACGCGGATGACGAACTGAAGAACGCAATGCGTCAGTGGATGCACGGGAAGGAAAGCAACTTTACCAGGCGGGAATGCGTGCTCCCTTCCAAGGTCTAAGAAGGTTGTTCCGAAGATGGAGACTGTATTCCCTTCAGCAGTATTGTAGTAAAGGTGTTTGAAATTTTGACACGCTTACCTTGTTAATAGTTGCGACTAGCGTACGTGTACTCCATGTATAGTAATATTGAAAGACCAGCAGGTCTCAATTCGCCGGTGCTTTTAGGTTCTCTAAACGCGGCTTATGCGCCGTGTTTCGTAGTCAGTGATCAAACAGATGTCGTGGGTTTTTATGTTTATTTCAGCGAAGGGAAGCGAAAAAAAAACGCTGAATCCTGAAAATTCAAGAACCTTTGCCTGTAGTTTCATTTGTCAGCTTTTTTGGTCAATCGCGGCTGTCAGAATTTTGAACAAATCAAAACCAAGACCTAACAAGTACCCGAGCTTGGATATGTACATGTAAAACAGTTTTCGTAAAACATTCTGTTCGATTTTGTAGATAATCACTGATTGTGGTGGTCATTTATTGAAGAGAGAAACAGTTTTCTTGAATTCCGTTAAATACTTTTTTCCTGGAAACATGGGCCTATAAATCATATGAATTTCTATAGGAGAATTTTCCTTCGACATTTGCCTTTGTTTGGAATTGTGTGTGACATTTCGTGATGTAGCTTTGTCACGGTCGTCAGGAAGGTGGACACGTAGAAATAGTTCATGGTTTTAGAATATTAGTTTGTTTTCGCGATGCACTTTGCTTTGTGTGGTTTTGTGGTACATACTTCAATCCAAGCAATGTTTCCGTAAGAACACTATATTAGTGTCCTTTGTAGAATTCTGTGTTGTACGGTATGTCAGTTTTTTGTCTGTGGAGTCATTTTGGGTAGTATTATGTAAATCCAATTTCAGCTTCAAAGTATGTGGGTTTGTGTGGTCTGAAATTAAATCCAACCGATAACTAAGCGGCGTACAAATTTTCCAGAACTTTAGACGCCAACTCAAAATTCTAGGCATCAGTAGTTACATGAAGCACGTTCGTTGCTGAGGCCCCACAACTATTAGACACCTCCACACAACATTTATTCGCCACGGCGACCTGGCGTCCGTTATGTGTGTACCCCTTTAATAACCTACATTGTGAATGTCCAACACTTGATTTTGTCTAAATGTATTGAATAGTTTGGGAAGCGAAATATGCTGAGGGTTATACATGTATTACATAATGTACAGATCTTAACACTATTCGATGCTACGTCTCTTGGGCGACTAAAATCAGCAAGTGTTAGGCATAATTTTACCGTTGGTGAAGTGAATAAGCAATTACCAATTATTCTTTTAATTTTAGACCCCACTTGCAACTTTGGCTTCTGTAGCATCTCTAGCAGCAGGTGGTGAATCTTCACGTGTTTACGTTGGCTGGTAAAATATGTGTAATTATTTTTCCACGCCCGACAGAATAAACACTGAGAATTCTCCTGTCTTATGCAGAAAGACTCGACACTGGGACGGAGCCCTAACAGATTGTGTCTTTGCTCTTTCCATGGTAGCTATTATTGTTCGGGGGAGGGGGAGGGGCAACATTCGTCTTGTTCTTTTCCATTTTCCACCCCTTGGAATATCCCCCCCCCGCCACTGCGCTGCCAAATTGGTTGATAGCCAGATCGTGCCAGCAATTGGTGAACTGGTGCACTACCGCGAGTGTCGGCAACGTTGCTGCCGCAGTTGTCTCAGAGTGGCGTGAGACGGACGGACGTCTGGACCAAGTCGCTCTTTTCGCGCTTACTTTGTTCTGCGTTGGTGTACACATATCTGTTGTTGGAGGGCGCGGTTCATGTTTCAGTTTTGTTTACATGTTCTGTGGTTTGTTGTGTTGCCGGTTGCCCTTAACACGATCGATTGCTCAACATAGAAAAGGTCATTTAATGGTTCAGATTACAGATGGGCGAGAGTGTACTGCACTGCATGCTCTTCTTCCCTTTGCGAAATGTCGTACTTGTTTGGTGTAACAGTAAACACATGTGAATACCCTATCACAGTTCGATTTGCCCTACAGAGGATCTTTATTACCACGTTTAAATGAGCCCAGGGCCGTGAACACGTGCAGACCGGGCCTGGTTCGAAATCCACGTACCACTTCGTTTTTGTGTTAAATGAAGATAATGTGGTTGGGTCTTGTGTTTAGTGTTTCTCCCATGATCTTCTTTTCCTTGAACAGTCGCCACTTGGATCGTCGAAATTAAACAAAGGATCGTTAACATGAGTCAAACCCGGGTGATAGTTTGACTCGCCCTTGTATGTTCCCCGGTACAGACTTCTGACGAAGCCTGTGGAGATTAATCATGTTCACAGCTCCTCGAAGTTAGACACCCATCGAAATTAGGAACTCTGCTAATGAAGAAGTGTTCTGAATGCTACTGGAATTGTTGATTTTTATCCCGGTGCAGGGAAGCCCGAAAAATTCTGGGCATGTAAGATCATCTGCACAGTTAGTTACTGAGTGGAGTTAAGCGACCATCGAATAAAGAGAAATTCGGTGGGTAGAGGATTTTACTGGCAGTCGAAAGGGCCTTTAAATCGTGTCCTGCGGAATGCTGGGAGGTTAGCTTTGCAGCCGCCGGGGAGCGGCTGAGGATGCTGTGTTACTGCGATGACTGCTCATTGCTGCCGACAGCAGACGGCCACAGCTGGCCGCGGATTGCAGTTGGCCCTTCACCTCCTCGCATGGCCGGTGTTGCCACCGCCGTCCTCCCCACGGCCCACTGTGAGTATCACGTGAAGTCTGTATGACATGTGCCGAGACAAACTTTCAAGATTAACGTAGACTAGACATCCTGGAAGGAACTCATAAATCTTTTTCAGATGGATACATCAGTGTATATGGTAGGGCGTACAAAAGTTGTATTGCCTACTACATTCAGTTTGCGAGATGTAACCATTAATTTCGCCACCGTCTCCATGTTTGTGATTGTTTACATAAATTAAAGAGTATAGAATTTCTAGTTACGATTTGGTCTATGTAACAAAATTTCACCCCTCTAATTACGGTGGTTCATTAGTTATCACAATCATACTTAACGTTAAATATTTTATGTACGCTATATTCGCGCAGGTGCCATTTTTGTTTAATCCGCGAAGGAGGTGGTTTTAATGAAAGTCATGTTACTCAAACTTCTTTCCACTCACATTTCAGAATTTTTAAACGGTAGCCGCGTTGGTTTTGCTGGTAGCAGGAAGTTAGAAATTACAAGGATAGAAGTGGTTTCTAGTGGCATGTTTGTGACAAGTTAATTTGCCAATTTGAAGGAGTCACAGTCACAGATAGGCGTATGGAAATAGATAGTTTCGTAAGTATAGTTTTGCTTGTGAAATCATTTCGAAATCTTATTGAATTGAACTGAATTGTTTGAATCGCAAAACCGTAAGAGGACGATTATTAACCATCTGATACCGCATCAAATAATAATTTTGTGTAGAAGCGGTATTCGCCTTACTACCCGAATAAATAAAATGACTGCCAGGATATTGGAGGTCGTGATTCGATCCATGGTGGGTTCCAGAAATTTGTCTCTTGACCAGCATTTGGTGGACGTTGAATATGACAGACTGCCCATCCACTGGATGCCGGGGCTCAAATCTGTCACCTTTTTGAACGCTGGAGGCGTTCAAGAACGTCCATATACGCTTTGATAGCGTGGTGCTCAGGCACCCCTACAGATCTGCCTATTCTTAAATGCTATGGGAAATGGACTGGATACATGTAAGAGTAGAAGTTGCGTTGGCCGAGATTCAAACCGGTAACATCTTGAATAACGAGTTAGAATACTAACCGTAAGACCGAGCTTGAAATAGTGTAGCTATGTGTCTTGTGTGGTTATCACAACAAACAGCCATCACTTCTGTATACAGCATTAATTGAATGGTTTTTATAACCGAAACGAAGTGTTTACAGAGCGGTACGAACTGAACCTTTAAATATATTTTAGGTTAAGCTGCCGTTAGGATTCGTGTGTTTGAATGTCGGGACTGTTGGCTAGAAGCCAATATGCATCAGGAAGGTCCCTGCGACCGGTGCTAGAGCAAACGCTGAGTTCGTACCCAAAATCCATGTTGCACCGCATGAATCATCTTACGCAGCCTTCCCAACGTGATCGAAATTTTGTGCTGTCTTCTGCGTACTCCCAACAGGCTACTTCAAACACGCTGCCTTCTTCACTTCCCAACGCTATAACATGGTTTTGTGTCTGTTATTGTGGAACTATTTTCGTAGATGCGTAAGCGACAGTAACTAGCAATTACCAAGAAGCGGAGAAATGAACTAATTTGCTCCCTACTGTGAAGAGTGCAAGAGTTGCCGTGCGCTCTAGTTGCCAATTAGCAGTGCTGTTAATTGTTTCCCCAAATATAACGTTCAGTAGGCACCACATCGCAATGTGTATTTCAAGTAAAGGTTGTAGCTGTTAATGTGAGCAATGTATTTTATGTTTTGTACCAATTTGTGTTACAATGATAGGTTTTATATACATTTGACAAGTACCTATTTTAGTCCCGTGTAATATACGCTTTAAATCGGACCGATGCGGGCCTAGAGGAAATTCGCCTGACAGCTTTTAATGAAGTTTTAGTACCGGTACCAAACAGTGGCGTAGGCAGACCCCGACGCGCAGAGCCCCCTCAAATTGACAACACCGACATTTGTGGGGAGTCATTTCGGAATGGATTCCGTTCTTCTGACATCTGGAAGTAACTTCAGTAATAATGATGGTGGAGGGACAGACCGGTTGTGTACCCCGCAGGTACCAAATTTCAGCGATGTATGTTTAGTCTTTTCGGAGGTAATATTTACTGATGAGATACATATTTGCATTGAGAATTAATTTCACGCACATCTTGAAAAACGCGCCAAGCGCCCTTGTGGTATGTATATATAGTAGAAAGCATTCCCTTCCATCTGCCTGTGAGTGTGGTTTTTCTGGCACCACATGTTCAAATGTGTTCGTCCTTTTCAGCAAGTGATCTTGGTAATAAAAACTCCAGTTCAGTTGCGTGCTTTGAATATAGTTGCTTCGTCTGCCTCATGCGGCCTTGTCGGATGTACGAGTTATGTCATGTTATATACCGTTTTGACCAGATTCGGATCCAAGTGGTAGATACATAGTGCGCCGTGCTGCAGTCCGTAGAAACACAGACGTTATTTAGTTGGTGGTCTTGTGGGTTTATACGCTGTGTGGTAGATGTGCTCCGACGTTTCGGAGTATCGTGCTGCCTCCGTTAAGGTGACAGTCTAGATCGCATGGGTGCTGAAATGATGTTATTTTCCTCTTCGTGTCTAAAATTCTTTGTATTGCAGTACTATCAGACAAGTTAATTTCGCTTCTTCATTTCTCCTTTATTTTCTTCTCCGTGTTTCTTTTAAACGTTTTTAAGCGCGTTCGCATAGTTGCGAAAAGCGCCTATTAGCTTCCTTATATCCGTTGGATGCTCGTCCACATGTGTCAGCGCGGCTCCCACTGGACGAATTTCTTTGAAACCTGATATTGACGACTTCTATAAAAATGTGTAAAGAAACCTCAGATTTTTTTACAATCGGACAAAAGTTTCGGGCACTTTGCATTAAGGCCTCAGTACGTTTTATTGTTGCCGGCGACATACATTCGCCATGCAAGCATTGTTGTGCAACACAATATTTTGTATTATTGGCAGTGACATGTAGCTTAACAATACACGCTGAACGTATTGTTTCGTTTCGGCTGCAACAGTGGTTATGCGAACACTCCTCGGTGTTAGCGTATACGTAAGTTACCTACCTTCTTGTGCAGTACGTTTTATTGCATGCCCGTACACCACTGAAAGGAGTGTGTCATTTATACCTCTCCATTATTGTTTACTGGTGGCAGTAGTGTGTAAGGTTCAAGCCGGATTCCCATTAGGAGTACGCTCACAATCAGTGAAAATTTGTTTTGCGAGTCTGTAAATGCATCTGGCCATGACCAGTCTGTGCCTGGAACATGATCGCGAGCGTGGACATTACTGTTTACACTGTGACGATTATTTTACCGGCTTCTTGACTGGAAAGTGAATGGTCGTATAGGGAGCATGGGGACGTAACCTGTCGGGTGGTTGGAGTCGGTAGCATACGTCATTGGGCCCCCCAAAAAAAACACACGCTGCAAGGTGTATTGTAATGCAAGAATGCATGCTCTGTTGGGGTACACAAATTAGTTTCATTCTCTCATTAGAGAAGACGTGCCGAGTGTGCGCTGCATTGCTTCGTACTTCTGAGATGTCGATTTTAAATATAAAAACTACATAACACGGAGTGGTCCGGGTAGCTCAGTCGGTATAGCGACTGACCACGGGCTGGACGGTCCGAGATCGAATTCCGGTGGGGACGAGATTTTCAGACCGGTCCTGGGGCCCACCCAGCCTCCTGTGAAATGCGTACCGGCTCTTTCCCGGGAGTAAAGTGCGGCCGCGGCGTGCTGCTGACCACTCACCCCCTTCTAGTGGCGCGGTCATTGAAGAGTAGAGCTGTACCTCTGCCCACCCTCTGGGCCACACCGGGCCTGTAACGGGATCACTGTACCTTTTACATAACACGGTGCTTCATGACTAAATTTTTTTAATATTGGGTAGACAGTGCTTGTAGAATGAATCTAAAACAGTGCATTTGGTAAATGCATGGGGGGAGGGGGGAGAGAGAGAGATTCCTTGGGAGGTAGAGTTGTATGTTAAAGATAATATGAACGTGTATGTTATAAAAGCAGACTGGATGTCGGATTGCAATGAATTGGCTCAGCGTAGTGTCCAGTAGTAGGTGTTTATGATGGTGATAATTCTTGGTTTGAGAACGGAGATTTCATGATCAGCATAATCAATTAAACTGCTTTAATGGTATTCAGTATCGTGGAATTGGTTAGTCTCGTAACCTTGCGACAGTAAATATTTTATGTTGTTTAATACCTTACATTGTGATACAATTATTACAATGTAAACCCTACCAAATGTGTATCAACTATAATTTAATTTTACAAAGTCGGTTTATTCTACATGTTGTTAGTTATAGTTGTAAAAATATTCACCATATATATACGTGGACATACATTATACCATAATGCCCGTATTTTTACTAATATCTTTCTGATTATGGGTCTTTAAGGCCCAAAACATGTAGAATATACTGTGTAAAATTAAGTTGTAGCAAATGTGCATTTGGTTGATTTTACATTGAAGTACTTGACACAGTACTTTATTTGGTTGTTGCCAGCGGCTCCTCGGACAAGAGATTGGCAATTCTTCATGTGTTTGGTAGTAGCAAAAATTTGACCTAGGGAGTTACATGGTGAACATAAGTATTATGAGTACTCTTTGGAGTTTAAGATTAATTTCACTTAATATCGTCTGCAAATATAAATTCTCTTTTAATGTAATATTGTAATAATTCAGTTCAATGCATTATTTATTTTTAGTATTGTGATTAGCATCAACATTTTATTGAGATATGTATTTTATGTCATTAAATAATTTTTCTTCAGTGAACTACTTTTGAAGAAATTTAGGAAGTAATATTTTTGCATCATTTTGTGTCACTTTCATGAAAGCCACCTAGTAACAGCAAATGTGGGCCTACATATCAGTTCCCAGATTACATCCAGATCTGCTTCATAGTTCTGGAAATGGCACATAGAAATAGATACCACCAGCATCTGACAAATCTGTCGTTGTTGTCATCATCCTCCTCCCCCTCATCATCATCATCATCATCATCATGTAAACATGGAGTCAGGTCACTTGTTGACCTGTTACTGTCTCACATGTCTAGAAGTCTGTTGAATGGTCTCCCCGGGTTTCTTCTGCCTGTTGATCTTTAGTGTTGTATTATTCACACTTATCTATTATGGGGCATTCTGTTTATATGTTGCAACCAATTTGTTCTATATTCCTGTATTTTATCTAAATCTGGAGTTGTATTTAGTTCTTTTGCAATCTCTGTATTTGTTTTATGCTCTGTCCAAGTGTATTCTGCTTTTCTTCTCATATATTTCATCTCTGCTGCTGTTATTCTTCTTGTTTCTGTTGCTTTAATGGTCCAATTTTCTCTACCATGTAGCAGAGCTGGAGGTGCTGGTTTATTGTATAGTTTATTATTGTTTTCTTTAAAGTTCCCTGTGGTCTAAACATACTATTAATCATGCCTTTTATTTTCAAATACTTATTCAATTTGTTATCAGTGTCCATTTATTTTTTTTTTTTAAGGTATCAAACTTCCTTAGTAGTGAAAGTTAATTTACATTGGTTTTACTTCTAACGAGATGTCATCCTTTAAATGTCATCAGTTTTGTGTTCTGTGTAAATATGTTTAAACCATGTTCTGTTATTATTTGATTTAATTACAAGCAGCTTTCAGCAAGTTATCTTCTGTGTTAGATATTACAACTTGGTTATTGGCAAATTCAGCGTTAGTAGTTGTTGATTTTTTGGAAGTGGAATTCCTTTTATGTCTTCTTTCAGCCATTTAGTTATTATTTCATATCAGTGTATATTAAACAGTGTAGGTGAGAGGGGGCAACCTAGGCATTCTCATTTGTTAATTTTAGCCAGTTTTGACAGTTTGGAGTTATGTTTTATTAATATTTTGCTTTGTGTGTGTGTGTCCACTGTTGCCTTTAATAATGTATCTGGAATATTTATAGATTTTAAAATATCAAATAAAATATGTCTGTGTGCTATCAAATGTTTTTTCATGATCAGTACACAACAAGAGTATTTCCATATTGTATTCCATTCGTTTTTCAATTAATAATTTGAGGCAAAATGTTGGATCTGTGCATGAACGTCCCTTTCAGAATCCATATTGTGTTGCTGTCATAAACTGTGCTGAGTATCTGTGCAGTTTAATATTTAGGATTTTAGAATATATCTCATAGCAGGTGTTGAAGAATACTAATTCCTCTAATTTTTTGGGTCTCTTCTGTCACCTTGCTGAAGTATTGGGAATACAGTGGCATTTCTCCTTTCAAAATGCATCATAGGTCCCACTGAGACTTGAACTCATATCACTGGTTTCAGAGTCCAGAGTGCTAACCATTACATCTTACATCTATATTTCAATGCAAAGAAGGCACAGTTATTTCAGCCACCATGTTATCTCTACAAGACTAGAATTAAAAGTACACTTTTGCAATGGTCAACAGTGCGAACTTGCTAAACATGTTTGTTGTATGTCCAAAAGTTTCTGCAGGTGCATTCTCAGTGCGATACTGATATAGATTACTTTTTCTGCAGGTATCTGCCACACATGTGGGGAGAAGGTGACAGGAGCAGGGCAGGCTTGCCAGGCCATGGGCAACCTGTACCACACGAACTGCTTCATTTGCTGTTCATGTGGCCGAGCACTGCGTGGAAAGGCATTCTACAATGTCCATGGACGTGTCTACTGTGAGGAGGATTACCTGGTAAGAACAGTGGAACTTCTGCTAGCCCTGCATTTTATTACGATTCAGTGTGACAAAGGGTAACATCCCCTTGACATTCAAAGGTCAGAGGGTGCTATATCAGGACAGTAGGCTACAGTCCTGATTTAGCATCCTCCGACTTCCAATGAAAAATGCACGCTGAGGACAGGACGCTGTTTTGTGAATGGTATTGAACTAAAATACAGCATGCATGAAGACATCCAACACTTCAGCAAAGAGTCTTACCTGACTAGCATACAGTGTCTCACTCAAAGATGGAAAAATTGTACTGGTAATGAAGGGGTTTTGTGGTCAAATAATCTCAACTTGGTAAAGGAGGTGCCCGTGATATATTTAAATTTCATTGTAATTGTAAGTATAGTTTCTTAGAAAGAAAGAGGTAGCATTACTGTTCGTACTGACCTTCTGGTATACATATTGATGTCTTATTATAGACCACATTCAGTGTTTGGTAAACCCTAAGCAGAAATGCAGCTCCTTGATCACATGCAGTTCTTGGTTGCTAGTACTCAACTACTCTTTTTCATTGAGATGCATCAGTTGTATACATTTTATGTACAAATACACGGCTGTTGTTTGACACATGGCAGCTGTGTATAGTATCTTTACTATTACATGGTTTCCATTTGAGATCCAGTAGAAATTTACAATATGCTGTTTAAAACCTAGACCCTGTAAGAGTGTCTGTTTTAGTGTCTAGCAATATTGTTGTAACTGGTCAAAATTTGAGTGCTAGAGTTAGTGACTTTTTCAGACCCAGTTTATTTTCTCATACCCAGCCACTACTTGAAACCTAGTTGCAGTTACAATTCTTATGCTAGTATTGACTGCTGTGTCACTACCTGCATGTAATCTAACATGTAATGTGCCTGTGTAAGCTTGCATGGAATTTATTTTCTCTGTGCAATGTGTATTTGTTATTTTGCAGTATTCAGGATTCCAGCAGACAGCCGAAAAGTGTGCAATTTGTGGTCATCTCATTATGGAAATGGTGAGTTCATGTTCAGTACATTTTTATACTTGACCAAATTAAACAGATGTGGCCTTGTTCCTTTGCTGTGTTCAAACCATTGTAGCTGCCAGGGCTCAAGAATGTACGCGGGAGAATCAAAAAGTAAAGGCAAAATACATTTAATGGCTTTAATAGAAGTAACTGTGAGCAATTTTACATTTCATTTTTCTACATAATCCCCTTGCAACACAATGCATTTGTTATATCATTCATCTAGTATCTGTATTCCTGTGGAGAAGAAGCTTTACAGCTGCTCTCAAAGCCAGGTGTGTACCACTTCCTCATCGGAAGTGAATCTGCGACCGCGCAATGCCTCCTTCAGAGGACCGAAGATGTGATAATTGCTTGGTGCCAAATCAGGGCTGTAAGGTGGATGGTGAAGAAGTTTGAAGACCAGTTGTTGGACTGTGTCTACTGTCGCTGCTGCTGTACATGTATGAGGACGTGCATTGTCATGATGCAGTAATTTTGGACAGCATTCCTCTTCTTTTCTTGCAAATTGCAGGTTTAAGTTCATTTCGCAACATTGCACAGTAATTATCACTGTTCACTGTTTGCCCATGCGCATGGAAATGCACCAGAATAGGTCCATGTATGTCCCAAAAGAGCGTTAACATGACTTTCTTGGCAAAAGGCTGTCTTTTGAATTTCTTCTGCGCTGGAGAGAAGGGATGCCTCCATTCTGTGCTTTGTCTTTTGGTCTCCAGATCATAGTGATGCACCCATGTCTCGTTGCCAGTGATAGCTCTTTCCAGGATACTCGGATCCTCTTCATACCGTTTAACAAACTGGGTCGCAACCTCCATGCGTTGTCGCTTGTGCGCAACAGTAAACTCCTTGAGAACCCACCATGTGCAGACTTTCCTGTGTCCCAGATCATCATGCACTATGGCATATGCGGATCCAGAGCTGATATCCAAATGTGCAGCCACATCAGACACCGTTATCCATCTGTCTTCTCTAATCATGGCACCTGCCCTGTCGATGTGGTCTTGTGTGTGCGATGTCGATGGTTGACCAGAACGACCTTCATCAGTAACACATGTTCGACCCAATTTAAACCTTTCCACCCACTCATAAACCTTTTGTTGACTCATGGTGCTCTGTCCATACTGAGCCAACATACGATGGTGAATTTCCATAGGTTTCACTCCTTCTGCCCAAAGAAACCGCAATACGCCACGTTGTTCTTCGATGGTGCAATCTTGCAATTGAGCTTCCATGTTTTCGCCCTTGTTGCTGCCACTCGACTGAAGGCAGAGTGCTGTACTGCACATGGCTGAACTCTTCAACAGTCATTGTCAATACTGCGCAATGTGCCAGCTCCTCTCTGTCCCGGTTACTGTGTAATTTAAAAATTGTCTTTACTTTTTGATTCACCCTCGTATCTTGAATACCCTATTAGCAACAGATTGGAAGTCTTTGAATTGTTATTATGCACTGCTGTTCCTCCCCCCCCCCCTCAATTATTTAATTAATTGGGATGGCTATCAAGAAAGTGACACTCAGGGGTTCAATGAGGTGGTCACAAACAGTTTTAAAATATTTGATATTTGAAAATGTTTGAAAAAATATTTAAAAACATAACTATTTAGAAAACATTTACATATGATTAAAAGTTGTAATAAAATATTTGTGTGTATAAATTAAGAGCAGGCTTAAGTCAGGGAATGCTTGCTGTCATTCCCTGTAGAATCTTTATCTTCCACTTTGCTATCTAAAAATATAAAGACTAAGATATACAGATCTGTAATTTTGCTTTTTGTTTTATATGGGTTTGAAACTTGGTCACTGATTTTGAGGGAGGAACAAAGGCTGAGGGCATTGGAGAATAGGATCCTGAGGGGAACATTTGGCCCTAAGAGGTGACAAGGTAACAGAGGAGTGGAGAAAAGTACCTAATGCGGAGCTTAGTGATATGTATTTCTCAGCAAATATTCAGGTGATCAAATCAAGAGTGAGATGGGCCGGGCATGTAGCACGTATAGGGAGAGGATAGGTGCTTACTGGGTTTTGGTGGGGAAACCTGAGGGAAAGAGACCACCTGGAAGACCCAGGTCTAGGTGGGAAGATAATATTAAAATGGCACTTCAAGAAGTGGTATGGAGGCATGGAATAGACTGATCTGGTTCAAAGTAGAGACAGGTGGCAGGCCCTTGTAAACACGGTTATGAACCTTCCAGTTCCATAAAATGCATGGACTTTCTGAACTACCTGAGAACTGGTTGGCTTCTCAAGAAGGACTTTGCTGTATGAAGTTATATATATATGTTTATGTTAATATATATGTATGTTTATATATTTATATATATATGTTTACTATTTAATTACTTAATTTAAACACACCACAAAGTGACTTTCTGAACCCTCTGTATTTATTCATTGTGAGTGTTCAACAGATTCTGCAAGCAATGGGGAAGTCCTATCACCCAGGCTGTTTTCGTTGCTGTGTCTGCAATGAATGTTTAGATGGTGTTCCCTTCACTGTGGATGTTGACAACAAAATCTATTGTGTTAATGATTATCATAGGTAAGATGAGTAGCTCATTTGCATGTACAAATAACTGTTGCACAGGTGCTGTTAGTAAGTTGGACATATATTACCTTTACCAACATTCAGAATGTTAGTAAAGTCCACCACAACATACTTTAATTGCTTAAGAATGGAAACAAGATTAGTAAAAGCCTGAAGACTTTTATAAGAGGTAACTAACGTGACTTATGCACTGCACGCATAAATGCTGTCAATTACTGACATATTTTTATGAACAAAATCACACTGATCTTCACATTTTTTGGAGCTAGGCCAGCCAGTGTTTAAATTATGCTTGTATGTTTTAAATTAGCTCTGTGTTTAAACATGTAGCTTGTATTTTGGAGGTATCTGATTTGAATGTTGTTTGGTTTTGACTGCATTCTACACAGCATGTCCCATTTTAATTTCATTACAGACTGCACACCCTTTGCTGCAGGACTTGTAAAGAAGGCTAAAGTTCATGATTTCAGGCTTCTGCAAAAAAGAAGATAAGAACTGCATTTTTCCAGGTTATTATGCAGTAAGTAGTGGTAATTCCTTTCCAGCGTTTCGGGACAACCTGTTGGTTGGTCCCATGTTCATGGCTTCAGAAGTCAAGAATTCACATTCTTGACCCTTGAAGATGGGACTGATAGGCTGTTCAGAAACGTCAATAAGAAATTACCACTGCTTGCTGCATAATAAGCCAGAAAATTGCATATCTCAAGGCTGATATTGTTTGCCTGTTGCAGGATGTTTGCACCCAAGTGTGCGGCCTGTGGGAAAGGAATCACTCCAGTGGAGGTAACTAAGCATTGTTACGTATATGTTAGTATGGACTTTCTCTTACTTCAGTAAAATATAATCTGGCCTTTCTGTCACATCAGTAAAATATAATCCTGCCTTTAGAAATTAACTATTTAAAAATGCTTAACTTATATCTCTCCATTGTAATGGAATTCCAGAAATTACATTACATTTTAAGACCGCTTGTTGGGGCACCTGCAGTGCCGATTTGGCATGTCTGTCATTTGTAATATAGTATATAGAAGATTTTAGACAATGTTGTAACAACAGAATATGTATGTTATCTGTTGCCAATGTTTTGAGTTTTTTTTTTGTGGTTTCAGATCAACAGATTTACAAATTTGGGAACTTTATATTTTCCATATCCATGCATTAAGGGATATTTATAGTTATGTAGTAAACCAACAATTGCACATTGATAAAATATGCTTTGTCATATATGTTTCAGTCACTTTTGCGACCATCATCAGTGTGCTGTACAAGAATACTGATAAAGTATAACAATTGCCCAAATTGCATAACTAAAACCACTTACTGGTACATTGAATATATCAAGCGCTTCCTAGTCATAAAATGACAGATTATGTGGTTGTTAAAAATAAATAAAACTGATAAAATTGTGTTGCTGTTGTTTGGTAAATGCCTGTAGTTGATATGCAACCTGGAATAAAAACTATTTTGGACTCCTTAAAATAACTAGCATCCATTGTCTTTATTGTTGCACTATGCATTTTGTAGTATGTGTAAGTATACTTAAATAAACTTGCATCAACTTTGATCCTTTAAAGTCTGCTTATCACATTTTGTGACTTTTGTATATTTGCACCATTTAGTGGATGCCATGATAAAATGTCTGATGACTTGGACCACACGTGTCAGAGAAATTTATTTCTTTACCATTAATTGCCACATGTCATAAATAAGATGGAAATGTCATGGCTTGATTTTTTTTTTTTTTATGTGGATCTGCATTTTGTTTCTTCTTGTTTGCAGGTACTTCAGTTTTAGAACATCTTGCAGTGTATAAGCCTTAATGCATTAATTTGTTTCTGATGCATATTTTTCTATTCACGGACATGTTATGCCCTCACCACATCACAGTTTCAGCTTAGTAATGTTCTACAGCTTTTCTGCAGTAGTCAAAAGCACACACGCTTGTATCTGTGTATTTTTGCAGGGTACTGAAGAGACAGTTCGTGTAGTTTCCATGGACAAGGATTTCCACGTTGATTGCTATATATGTGAGGTAAGGGCATAATCAGAAATCCATATAATTGTTGCATTAATTAAACTCTGTGTTGCCAGTCATTTTCATCTGGCAAGTAATAGAAGGTTACTGTGGGCAAGAGGAAGGGTCATTCTGGCCTCTGAAGGTAAAAACAGTTTTGAATCCAGGAATGACTTAGTTTGGAGCATGTTTAACTATATTGTGTGGTAGTATCCTGACTTGTCCACAGAGGTTTTTAACTTTTGCATAATTGTTTTCAATAATGACAGAGGAAATTATACACATATGCCTCTTCCATTTTTATTGACTCTGTAGAATACACTTTTAACTTTGTTGCCTTCAGACAGATACAGTGTAGTATAAAAGTGCAGGCAGATTATTCTGAATGGATTTATCTCGTTTTCATACATATTGGTCGTCTTGTTCATTTATTTTGAACAACACTATTTTTATGGGAGCCCAATGTGTTCACATCACATTCTTCATGTAAATGTGCATAATTATTTACATATATCCTGTAAGAACAGCTGTCTCTTGCAGGACTGTGGGATGCAACTGACAGATGAACCAGACAAACGCTGTTACCCCTTGGATGGACGTCTGATGTGCCGTGCCTGTCACATCCAGCGCCTCAGCCACCATCCCCGCCAGCTGCAGGTACAGTGACCATATTTGATACCACAGTCCTTTGTTTACTTTTGACTTCCCCTGCAGACATATTTGATTTTGCCTAGTGAAATCGTTTAGCTATTAAGTCCTATGTGCAAATTTTGACAGTGAAAAATTTGTGAATATGGGATATAGAAGTCTCCATGACAGTTCAACAGAAGGTCTCGTTTGCTGTTTACGTTATTGTCACCACCACCTCACCAATGAGACAGCTGACTTACACTGTTGGTGCTTAGAACTCACAAATCAATTCTTCACCTGTGCCAGACAAACATCATCCAGGAAGGTTGCAGAGATCTTAATTGAAGACATCTGGAAAAAAATTAACTTCTGTAACACACTGACTTCAATCAGGCAATATGCAACAAAGAGTTAATGAACTGTTTATACACAAGTGTTCTGTGGTAACATATGCTAATGTATTTCAAGCATTTAAGTGGTAGTGGGAACCATAGTTCAAAGTACTCAAGGATTTTCAGTACCTCCTCTCCTTCTCTTTGATTTCAGTCCCATTCCATATCTGTGTCATCTTTCTTCTCTATACTTCTGACATCCTATTCATCTTCACATTCTGACTGCTCTAGATATCATTTCCAGCAAACTCCAGTCAGTTCACATTTGTAATATCCTTCAATTCCATTGCTTATCTAGCTGTCACCTTCCTAGAAGTTTCCACACTCAAATTCTGTAAATATTTCTTGCTTCCCACATTTAAGCTCTGTAGTTTCAAAAGTCCCTTATTACATAATATTCTCCATTCCCTTTTTTCTCTTTCTCTTAAGACACGCCTTGTTTTTGTTAGCCCTTTGAATCATGATGGTTTCACTTAAATGTTATTCCTTTGCAAGAGACAAATTATCTGCTTTCTGAATACGCAAAGTTTGGTTAAGTATGCAACTGAGAGCTAAAAGAAACTGTTTGTGTTGCAGGGTGTACCAGCCAGCTATCAGTACCTGGGTTAAGGGGCAGCCCATAACCAGTTTGCCATGTAAATATATTTAAGAGAATGTGATAATATTCAGTGCACAAGCTTTTAATTTTGACAGTGAAGAAGAAAATACATTAGATCGAGTGTATGGCAATTAAAGTGACAGGGGAAAGAAGCAATCATATTCTAGCCAGTGGACGTGGTGAATGATGTTCTGTTTGTCCTCTACTGCAGACATTGTAGATACACTTACAAGTACTGGCTGGATGGTGAGGGGTCAGAATTTCACTCCTGTGTTGAGTGAACTGAATTTCAAATGTTTTTGTACCTCAGATTGACTGCACAATTAATGATGTATGGCTTTCTGGCTGTAGAGTAGTTCCACACACAAATCATTTCATTTTTACCGTTTGGGAAATGCAACCACCTCATGGTACTGAATCTCATTACCAAGTGACAGTTGTACTTTCCTATATATCTGCCCCCCGCCTCCCCCCCCCCTCCCCCCCACCCCCGCCGTCTGTCGGTTCTTGGTCGCTTCTTTTGTC
>Ga0131853_10003618_pt1 | contig 27760 bp, 16 predicted proteins | sample TergutLab28metaG_FD_92764 | JGI IMG/M metagenome (GOLD analysis project Ga0131853, IMG submission 92764) | Labiotermes labralis P1 segment gut microbial communities from Petit-Saut dam, French Guiana - Lab288 P1 (version 2) (version 2) | ecosystem: Host-associated > Arthropoda: Insects >...
TACAGTACGCAGACACAAAAGACATCCACACTTTTCTCTGGCCAATATATCCGTAACCATTGAACTTTGGATATAGGTGTTTTGGGTTATATCGGTATAGTTTGACCTAAGGAACACTCTCCCAAAGTTAGGTCCTTTCCTCCTGGGACACCCTGTATATATAAATTTGTGGCAGTATAAACAAACACTGTCATTTTTCATACTCATTGATCTTTATCATGGGCCTTTCTTCTAAATGTTTTTTAATTCTTATAAAAGAGTCCGAAACACTAGGCTTGGCCATAAGATGAACTTCCATAAAATACATGAGCAATGTAAGAATGATCCCAAAAGTAATGCACACTATGCATGCACTCTCCACTCCATTAGCCTGTGCAACTGATCTTACCTCACTCTTCTCATTGGTATACTTCAAACAAAGTAAGTTGTATTTATTTTTCTGTGCAGAATCATTTGAATTTGGTGATGAAATTGCTTCAGGTGGATAACAGTACTGGATTAAAGAGTGTTCATCAAAATTGAAACTTTATGTGGTTGTACACCAGCATATATTTATGAAATGTTGCAAGAAGTATGTCTCAGTACAATTTCACATTGGTCCCAAAGGTTTCTCTAGGGCAGGACAGTGTTGAAGACCCGTAACACTCTGGTAGGCCAAGAACTTCTACACACAACACATTGGCAGCCATTATTGCTACCCTTTTAGAGGAAGACAGATGTATGATCTATGAAGAGATAGCTAGAAATCTGGAATACCAAATCATATGTTCACATTGTTTTAACTGAGGTATTAGGAAAACTAAAGGTCACTGTCTGCTCCTTGACAAGACAAGAACTCCTATCACACAAACCTATAAAGACTGTTTTCACCAATTACAAGTGGGGAGCACTGCCTTATCCCACTTACATTTCTGATATGAGTTCTTCTGACTTTTATGTCTTTCCTGAAATGAATTAATGGCTGCTTGGCCAAGTACTGCAGTCTTTAGAACCACTGAATGCAGCCATGTCCCAGTGTATCATAAAACTTAACTCCAGTTCATAATTAAATGGTATACAAAAATTGTCAGTGTTGGGAAACTGTCATAAGGCATGAAGGGGCTACACTGAAGGTTTTTAATGTAAGTTGTGTAATAAAATATGTTCAAAATGAAATTTTTGTGCATTACTTTTTGGATAACTCTCATACAGTTTTCCAAAGGTATGTTGTCAATTATGTTAACAGATACTGTTATTTTAGATCCTCATTCATTCAGTTGTTATGATTATAGATACTTGGTTCTGTAATAATAATGTCACTGATGCAACTGTTTTATGTTTTATCACAGTTTAAAACGGGTGTCTTGGTTTGCCAGTGCTACACCTTGCAACACCAGTTTCTCTACTGTGCAGGTTGCTGTGGAAGTTATATTGTACACTCATATTCAGGAACTAGTCATTCCAAATATGTACCATGTCACAGACTGTTGTCACTAATGTTGCTGGTGATGTGCTATCAGTATTTCTGGGGAAGTAGGTGGATATGCCGTGAAGCAGACCATGCCTTTGTCAACTTCAGTAATCTTCATGTTGTATGACTGTAATTAAGCCATATAGGTGATAATTCAAAATCAAATACTTCTCTTCCTCCTAATCTGTAACTGCACATCCTGAGATCATTTCAGGTTTTCCTGTTCTGCTACAAAAAACCATGTATTTTCCCTGTGTAACCATAAGCATCTTTTCACCCAATCCTGCATGCAGTACCATTGCTTTGTAGGCAGTTTTTAGACACGTTTGCAAAATTTCAAAAAGCGATTGTTAGCTTCGTCATGTCTGTCTGTCTATCTGTCCACATGGACCAACTCAGCTCCTATTGGTCAGATTTCGTGAAATGTAATATTTGAGTATTTTTTGAAAATCTGTTGAGAAAATTGAAGTTACATTAAAACCTGGCAAGAATAATGGGTACATGTATGTTTATGATAATATCTCACTGAACTCTTCTTAGAATGAGAAATGTTTGAGACAAAAGTTGTGTAGAAAAATACAACACACACATTGTATGTTCAGTAACTTTCTTCTGAAAGTTGTGCTGTGTATGAGATAATGTGGAAAAGTATGGTAGAGCCAGACAAGCCACAAATATGGGGTTTGCATTCTGTATAAATAAGGTTACAGACATGCATTCAGAATATGTAATACTTATTGCTTTTCCATGGCAACAATGATTTTGCAAACTTACCTCAATGTTACCTTGCCTGTCTTGTTAATAATTAACACTGCCTAACTAAATAACCAACTAACACCATGGAGCAGAGTCATACTTGAGAAGCTAACATTTGTTCAGCTGGTCCAAAAATGCTCCATATATCACGGAACCCAAATGTCCATTACCATTTTTATCTTACTCACACCATGCATATTCTTACAATTCATATATGAACCAAAAATTGCACTTAATAAAATACAATTCATAAAATATAATTCGTGACTAGTATGACACTCCTACATGTTTTGGCACCAAGTTTCATACTTGTCATGAATTTTATTAAATGCCGACTAGATGCAACAATGTTAATTTTACCACAAGCTGTTAACACAGTCTACTGCTCCTGAGGATGGGCGAAATTATCACCTGAAACATGTTGTTCTGATTGAAATTGTTAATAAAATTATCATTGTTACATCTAGTCGACTGTTTGTTTTATTATATCAATGATGCACGATCACACAAACATCAAATGTATTAAGTGCATTTGTTGGTTTATGTATTGTTCATTACCATTTTCACAAGATTCTACCACTTGTCTGTGTCCTGAGACAGGTTAATCCAGTCCATACCTTCACGTTCTACTACTAGGAGGCCATGTTGTTTTCTTTTTCTGCCTCCGTAGATTTAACACCATTTCTACAGTCAGACTCCATGTCATATAGTGACTTGTGTCTGTTCAATACTATTGATGTTACCTTCTCTGCTCAGAATCTTAAGTGCTATGCAGTGTCCATGGAAACGTACCTGATCTTCTGGTCATTATGGAGATTCTTGGCCATGTTTCCAGCTCCATGAGGCAGGGAGATATATTGGCTTTACTGAATACTTGGTTATACAGGCCTGCTTGGTAGAGTGGTGTCTCCATTGCAGCTGCTAAAGAGGCTACTTGCTTGGAAAATTGACATGGGAACAAAGCTAGACAGTGGCCTGAGGTCACACTGCCCATCAGGTTTAGTTATCACTTTTTATCATCTTGTGTGCACAGCTTTTCAGTGTACCTCCATTTGCACTCCTGCCAGTCTCCTTACAGACTGGCACTTATATGCCTCAGTTTTACCCCGCTGTATGTATTAGTTTAAAACTACAATTTTATAGAGGCACAAGTAGCTGTAGATGCTGATGTGCCTCTAGAGCTACATACACATGTGAGTATGCATGTGTGCACATGCACACTCACATTTGTGCATGCAATGACTCCCAAGGTGAATTTAAACTGACAAGGATTTTGAAATAACAAATAGCATAATAAAGTTTTAGAATGCATAATTTATTGTGTGTGCAAGGAGATGAGACTTCCATGTACATAAGTTGGCAACAGCAAGTGTCACAATATGACAAGCTGAAGAAATTGCTATTGTGGCATACTTGATATTTATCCCAGCAGAGTTATGTAGATTTTGACCCCCAGGAGTCTTTAAAAGGCTTCTGACACAAAGCATAGATTTGAAATGTGTTTAAGTTGTTAACACTCTGAAACTTTTGTCAGAGATACTGTACTGTTTGGTTTACTAAATACTGAAAATTCATGTTATGTATTTAAAGTGTTTTACTGCCTTGCCCAGCACAGATGCATGTGGACTGGGATCTCTATCAGCAGTAATTGATTGGTTATATACTTATTTAATAAATCCTTTATCAACTGCTATTATGTTGAAGTTGGTAAAAGATTATAATGAGTTGTGAGACAGAAAGGATGAAGGCAAAATTTATATGGTGTATTTTTTAGTATGTTTCTCATGCTTGTTTAGGGGGCTGGGGAAAATCACATTCAACCTCAAGAGTTGACATTTGATACTCCTTAAGTGTGAATACAAGAAATTACCACCATGTCAGTCCCCTTATTCTGTTAGCACTGAAAGTGATCTGCAACTCTGATTTGTCAGTGTGGTCTAGCAATTTCTTTCTGCTCATACATAGATGCCTGCTATATATGTACAGGTGTATTCAAAAGCCTGAAATTATCACTGTGTGGACCTGCCCTCCAACTTGATATAAATACTATGTTTGTATGTACATACACAAAAGACATGAATAAAGCTGTTTGTTATAATATGGATAGTTTCATATATTTCTTACTTGCCTGGTTATGTGTCTGTTATGTTAGTAACAATTAATGTATCATAAACATATTCATTTTTTTGTGTTATATGAAAATTCTTCTGTGTGACTATAAGAACACAGTGCTTTATCACATATTGCTAACGGATAGCAAGTGAAAGCACAGCTTGAAATGTTAGTGTTTCCATATTATTTGCTGTTATTACGAAGTTATTACTTACCATGCGTAAAGTGCTGGGGTGTGAGACTGGCTGTTGAGCTCTGTCTAGAGCTGCGGTTAAGACTGAGCAGAGCTGTACCTCCACTTCTCTGATATGCCTTCATGGTGTATGCAGGGACAACTTTTCATCGGTTTCAATCCAAGTACCTCCCAATAAATTGACTGTTTATGGTGATGGGATGTGACACTGTACAATTTGGTAGATAGGTACACATTTCAGAGGAGTCTACTACCACCCCCTTTAGGGTAGAAAAGTGAGCCCAGTTGAGAAAATTTGCATGTTATGCAAGGAATGGAGCACCTGTTCTAAACCTGTTATAATTCACAGTGTTTACTATATGCATATGTTAATATTGAACATAATAAATGTCATAAATGTTTGCTGTTTCATTAGATGAGAACTGATAAACCTTTGTAGTTAGGCCTGTGACATTTGATAGGTGGCAGCACACAGATGGTACTGTATGTGTGACAGGAGACATGCTTCATGGTGTTGGAAAGTCTCTGTTGCAGTAACTCAAATGTCTGAGGTTATTAGAATCTTTGGAATGTTAATAGAATGTTTGCAAAAAAAAATAATGGCTGTGGTCAGAAACTCCTGCTTTGCAAGGGACTGGCTCTCATTCCTTGAGGATTCTTTAACTTTTCTCCTATGTTCCTCACTAGCACCCTAAAATAAGCTATGGCCAAATTCATGTCATTCTGTAGTTACTGATAACTGTCAGATTATTTCTTGTTATGAGATTTGTGGTTCTTACAACAGTGAGCACTAAGATATAGTTTTCTGAAATGTGACACTGTATAGTCTGGTAGGTGGGTTTCAACATTTTGGAGGTACATGCTCCCTCCATTTTTAGTGTCTCTCCTAATTTGAAGATGAAAACAACAGATTCTTTTGAAATACCAGTGTAAGTTTACCACACTGCATTTTGTCATGTCCCAGAGGATCACAAACATAAGTTAAAAAGTAAATGTAAAGGTTTGCCTATCCATTCCAGGAAGGTTTATTGGGAAGTAGAGGCATAGTTCCATTCATTCTTAACCTCAGCACTAGATAGCCTTGAGTAGTCAGCATCACACACTAACCATTTTATCCCCAGGAAGTGCACTACTAAGCACTGAATAGAAGTCTGGGTGTGCTGCAGGGCTGGTGTGGATGTTAAGAAGAAGTTAAAAATTTCTTGACCATAATGGGATTCGAACCTTATCCTGTCCAAGCAGCCTGTAGACTAGTTTCTATTCTGGTTACACTACCCCAAATCCACAATCCTGATTATTCTTATTTGTTGCTGTATGGCCAAAGATGTTGATGGTGTCAGTGTAAAAACCATTACAAACCTGAAGGAATGGCCACTTACAATTACAATGCCATGTGGTGTCATTGCAGTTATGAGCCTTCTTCAATAATGGCATCTCTGTTGTTATCCTGTGGGGCTACATCCACAGTTGCAGGCTGTGCCTCTTTTTTTGTATCACCATCTACAATGTCGTTGAACTGTGTGGACAGTTGTGCTATTGATGCTGCAGCTTTGAAGAGGGCCTGGGCCTTTTGTTTTTCTATTTTCTTCTTCCACTGCAAGAGCATTATTATAGGATGAAGTTGAAGAGCTGTACTCAAAACAAGTGACACATCCTCACATAACTGACCGTGCAGTATTTCAAAAATAATTTCCCTTTAGAAAATAATGGGATTGCAACATAAGTGTACATCTAAATATAAAATAACGTTTCTCCAGAATAACTCAGGAATTGATGTCATTGTACCTGTACACTTCGTTCAACCCTATGAAATCTTAAGTTAATCAAAATAATACTGAAATTTATATCAGACAGTAGAGCATCTCTGTTACAAAAACAACCAGTTATCCCTTATCCTGCTAACATGGAGAATAGGGTGAACTACTAATAATGTCAGCAAATGGCAGGTGGGATTTAACTCAGTGTTTAAAGGGTTAATGCTGTTCAATGGAATCATTGCTGTTTACTGCAAAAATCAAAGAAGACACATAAAGACACTCTGTGGCAAATACAGATTTTTTTTTTTTATGTTGAAGTAATTTGTACTGCTGTGTGCTAGAATGTTATTAAATAATAGTGACAAACCGCTGTCATTATATTTTGTTTGTAGTAAACTTTCTTAATTAATTTACCTGTTCTCAAGTCATAGATGTATCAAGGGAACCTGCATGAAAGTATTGTGTACAGGTTTCTCAAATATGGCTGTCAATACAGACTCTTTTGAAGAACAGGGCTACCAGGTCTCTGTATTTTATATCTCTTTAGAAAATATTTTATATACATATTCGTCAAGGCTAGTAACATTCAATATGACCAATCTAGAATTTTAAATTATAGATTAGTATTAATAGCAGCGTATTTTACTCATTGCAGTTAATCAATACCAGAAGCTGTATTTACAGTTGTACAGGCTCCTGTTGATGGGTGTCTACACCCAAAACATGTAGAGCTGCCTACAGTAATGTAATAAACTGAATAAGTCGCATCTAGTTGGAAAATTGTTAAATAAAAAAGGTCTCTGTATGTTTACTGGAAGACTTGCAAGGGGGAAATACAGGAATGATACAGACAGAAATGGAAGGAAAGTAACTGAAATGAATGTGGAGCCCAGGAATATCCCTGTAAGAAGAAAGATTCACCAAGCCAAAGGATGTTTTATGCAGACATTTCTTAATTCAATATTTCCCCCTGTGTGTTATGAGTTGCCTTTTATGTCTGATGATTTTGATGCTAATGTCACTACTGTGAGCAGTGAATGGATGTCACATACCTCTTCATCCCGAGAAGGTAAGGCTGCCAAATACTCCTTCATTTCTGGTTTGGCTGGGTCTGCAATGGCAAGCACAGACAGGCAGCCATCCACAGTTCCCAACACAATGTTCTTACCATCTTCTGTGCTGTCAATAGCGCTTAGTTCTGCCTGCATACGGAAGTTGGCAATCATTTTTGCATCTGAGGTCCTGCAGATGCAGCAGACAACTTCATGATCATCACATAGTACAGAAGAAGCATCTAAAGGAATTTTTCTAACATTTTCTATGACTTAAAACCTGAGGATGAGAGAAACAAGGGCAGAACTGCCCAAAGGTGGGAGATATTAGGTAGTAATAACAAGTGCACATAGACCTTCATACCCAGCCCTCACTTGGTCTCAGACCATGTATGCTGTAAACAACATCATAATGTTATGTGAACAGACTGACTTGTTGAAGCAGGGATCCTCTTGAGAAGCTAATATTTACTAATCTGTAATCAAGAAATTCCCCACCTTTAATGAAACTAAACAGTACATTCTCATGTTCAGAAAGTCCACCACTTTCCCTTTTGTGAACCACATAAATCCAGACCACAGCCTCACATAATATTTCTTTATAATATGTTTTACTTTATGCTGTCTGCATGAAGATCTTCCAAGTGATTTCTTTCCTGAGATTTTCCTACCAAAGTTTTGAGTGCACTTCATTGCCATGTGTGCCACATGTATCATCCATGTTATCTTCCTTAATTTGATCATATTTACAGTATATGGTGAAGAGTATGAATTCAGAAATTCATCATTACACTCACTCAATCATTACAACATCAACATCACTCAATTCTCTCTACCCTTCTGTCACTTCCTTATCCTCACCACTGATTTGAGCCTGGCTCCTCCCAAATACATAACAGGATAGCTGCCCCATTACCCTCAGCTACAATGTTTTGTGTATTTGTGTCTTTGTGACTAGCAGTACTTGCCTGAATACTCGTAGCGTCTTCTTGCCACTGTGGTAGTACAGCACATACTCATCTGTCTGGTTGAACATGCAGATCACTGTGAACACACCTTCTGCCACCCTTGGAATGAACGTCTTCACTGTGTGGCCCCGCTTCAGTTCGAGGAGCTCCAGTCCACCCCTGTACAGTTACAGTAACTGTTTTGTTCAGTCTGTTAGTAACAAATTGAGGTCTTTGCTCTTCTGAGATGTTATGCTAGCTAGTTACCGATGTTTCGGGCTGACCTATTGGTCCCATCATCAAAGGTCAAGCAGTCTTCTTGGACTGCTTGACATCCCAGAAGAGCAAATTCCTCATTTGCACTGTGGTGGAAGCCTGAAATTGCACATAGTAACAAATTATTTCATTTATCTGGGACAGCATTTGTATGTTAAAAGGATATATGGAATTGCCTGAATGTGTTGTGTGCATTATGGAAAAGAAATATACAAGCAAGTATATGTCAAGGTAAAAAACAATGTTTCAAATGAAGCCAACTAGGTGCACACTACTTGTTAGTATATTTATTTCAACTTCTCTACATGTTTCAGGCAACTATGTGCCCATCATCAGGAGAACTTACTGTATCTATGTGACACTGGTATTTTTCACTCTGTGTGGGTGGCTGTGTTTGCTGATATATCATCTGGCAGTGGACCATGAACCTTAAGGCTGGATGAGACATAATGTTACTTGAGTCTGCTTTATGGTAGTTAAGGGTGAATCAGGCCTCACCTTGAGGGAGCGTACAGGCCATAGCGACCATCCTTTGTGCAGCCACTGTTCCACTTGGAGACAGTTCTCACAATGTGCTTCTTCCGAATATCCAAGATGATGCCCTTGTCAGGATCAATGGCAGCCACCAGGTGGGCCTTATGTGGCATAGCAATTAGCATCCCGATGTCCTGTGGTTTCACACACATACTTTGTGAGATATGAGGTTACAGTGATGGTGACTGCAAAGAATACTGTCTCTTGGGATGTCAAATTTACTGGCAGTTCAGAGAAATTTGCAGTTTTTTCCTGAAATGTTAGTTATATCTATCAGCATATTGATGTCACATCCCAGAAGATAGTGTTCTTTGTATGGTCTTGTTCATATTCAAGATGTGTTATCACTGTCATACTTGTTACACAGCTACTGCCACCACCTACTGCTGCTGCTACTACTACTATTTAATTCTAATGATATTTACTGTGCCATGACCTTTGCTACTATTCATTAACAAGGCTATGGGCATGACAATTTGGAGTTAATTCCCAGCAAGTGTATAAGATTTTTCTCCTTTCTAAAACATCCAGACCTGATCTGGAGCCCACCCAACCTTCTATTCAATGGGTGGTAGGGGTTCCTTCCCCATGTTAAAGCGATTGGGGCATGAGGCTGGCTACTTGCCCCCAGTAGTGCTGAAGTTAAGGATGAGTGGAGCTGTACAGATACCAGTGGATTGCTGTCTAGTAAAATAATTAACAGCTGATGACTGCATGTCTGTCTTTCCTGCATTTCAAGAAAACGGGCTGATTCTTCTTTCCAACAAATTGTTAGTACAATTTCAACTAAAACTGTAGTGTGATGGTACCTTACTGGCCGACTGCTTCAATGGAACCTTATTCAAGAGAGAGCCTGTCCGAGCATGGAACACAAAGATGGCATCACGACTCCCTTTATCAGCCCCTATCACCACAATATTCATCCCGTCACATGTCACCACACCTGTTTTAAATGGTGTGCCGGCCACACACCTCACAGGATACTCCGCTGCATAAATGCTCGCCCCCTCTGCAGAAAATACATGAAGTTGGGATTATATTAGAAGTATTTGGAGCATACAAACCAAATGAAATACACTCAACAGTTTTTAGTTTCGTCCCAAGGGCCAAATTTCATAAAAACCCATCGAGTAGTTTCAGGTATGAAATTTATTCATAGATGAAGAGACATGACCATTCCATTTTACATTAATTTTTATGCAAAAAACTTGACAGTTCTAATCTGAAACTTTGTTAGTGGCATTTCCTCTGAACATGCAATGGTTATAATGCTGCAAATTGGTTTGTAGAGCCTTATTTGTTAGTCTGTATGAAGAACTGTTGGAGTAGCTTGCCCGGTATGGTGCGAGTAACAATAGTAGCATTGATGCGTGTGACGTCAGCTCCAGTGTCAGGTCGCCTGGAGATGGCCATAAATCGCTGCCCATTGTCCAGCAGAGTGATTTGCTTTACTCCTGGCTGCTCCTCCTTGAATAGAACCTGTTCTGTGAGGCGGTTCCAGATGAGGATGTTGCCTGACTCAGCTGACACAATGTACCTGACCATGTGACAAAAAGTGCTTCAGCAAGAAACCAGGGTCAGAACATTAAAATTTCAGCATGTTCACTCCCTTTTGCTTAATAATTTTCAGAACTGAGGGTCTTGCAAAAAATGAACATAAAATGTGTTTTACTGTTTCTTTGAAATTTTTTTTTTTTTTATAAATGTTCAGAGTTGTTATGTTTGAGATGTGACAAAGAGAAATGCATGCTGTAAAGCATCCATTATTGTAGTCTGATTTCAGCTACTACCAAGATATGTAAATGAAATTATATTAAACTGTCCTTTCTTGAATGTCTTGAAAATCCATTCAGTAGTTCTGAACAGACAGATGAACATGACAAAGCTGTTATAAGTTTTCTGCAATTTTTCATTGCAAACATGCCAGAAGTGCTTATAAAATATTGTTCAGAATATTTAAGTTAGACAGCTTTTGGGGGAACTTAGCATGGACAGGAAGATGACATTAAATTAGTATCTTAAGGAAACAGGTTATAAGAATGTGAATTTGTTTGAGTTATTCACAACTTGGTCCAGTGACAAGTTTTGTGATAAATATAATATATCTTTAGGTCCTGTAACAAGTGAATATGAACTTAATGATGAAAAATCTTGTACTCTAGAGTACAGTGTGGTTATGAAGCACTACTCACTTGCCGTCTGCAGTAATCGCAGCATGTGTCACGATGGCTCCCAAGGGGCTGTCTGCCAGCCGTGCAATGAGGCGACCAATCTGCATGTCCCAGACACCCACACAGCCCCGTGTCACTGTGATAGCCAGACCAGCTGACTGGCACAGGCTGATGGAATCAATCTGCAGTTCATGACGGTCAATCACATGTACCTGTTCAAATATGTTGTTGATGTTCCACACCTTGACTGTGCGGTCAATTGATGAAGTGATAACCTGCACCAAAGTATAGCAGTGGGTGTAATTAATTGAGGACGTGATCAGTAAAAATTATGCTGGTTATGATCCAATGAGAAGGTGAACACCTGCTTAAACAATGGATCTTTACAATACATGTCAATGTAAAACCAAGTACTTACAGAGTTCCAGTTTCCAATGATCAGTGGCTCCAAAGCAATGATTCTGCCAAAGTGTGCATCCAACACCTTCATCAGCTCTCCAGAGGCCAGGCTCCAAACATACAAGTTCTTTCTGCAGAAGTGGAAAGCATCACTATCAGTCTTCAGTATTACAAGGGACTTCCAACTCAGACAGCAAATTGTAGTCCATAATTCAGCCTTATACTCTAACCAAGGTTTTCACATCTTTCTGTAATACATGCAGGTGAATGGAGATGAAACCTTTAAAATGGTCATGACTGCTCTCTCACACAGTCATTGGTGTTATATACCGTCTATAGTTGGAATAACTATGCAGTTAGTAGAATGGGAGACAGTTTAAGTGAAGTGAGATACTAAATTGTAAAAATCACACCCTCTGTTTCACTCTATCCTATACAGATAGTTCAAATGACTGTCCTTAATGCTGTGTATTAATATGCTTACAACAGTAACAGACATTTAATTTTATGTTTTACATTACATGCAGCTGAGCAGAGGTAATTAATAACTTACCAGCTCCTGACAACTAATGGTTTTTCAATCCGCAGAAGAAAAACTGTTGACTGCTCACAAGTGACTGTGCCAGAAAGAAATAAATGAGGAATAAGTTGGAGAATGCAGTAAAACTGAAACTGTGCAAGTGGATATGTATTTTAGGACAGGCTGTATGTTTAGTGCACTTTGTTAACCTGACACCTGCGATGACATAATCCCTGGCTGAAGATATCATGCAGGAGTTGGAGTAGAGTACACGTGTTGAGATATTGCGAACTCCATGAGGCAGTGGCAGCACAACAGCCTTGTTTGGGTGGTGTGCACTGTCTCCAAATTCCCACACCACAAATCCATTACCAGATGTTCCCAATAGTGTTTTCCCTTCCCGGTCCAGTTTCAGCTGTAGCAGCACCTCAAGGTTATCATTCTCTGCCCGGGGCAGCTCCCTCTGTAAACACAACGATTTGCTTCTAGTCAAATAATTGAATTATTAAATTATATGCTTGTTGCTACTTAGCTTCACAATCAAGTACAATCTATATTGCATTCTTTGGCTGGGATATGGTTGCTTTCCTTTTTTGTTATTACAGAATGAAGTGTGAGGAATGTATCTCAAATTAAGAAATTTAATTTGAAGTGTGTGATTGAAGAATCACTTGCACATTTCTTTAACAGTTTGGCTGCCACACATGAGGCAAGAACATTGAGTAAATTTCACAATATGTTCAAGTTTCTTCAGTTAACTTGGTGGTAATAAATTTGTAACAGTTACACCGTTATGCTTGATATATGTGGATATGCTAACTCCAGTTACCTGCAGTATCCACTTTGAGGAAGTAGGGTCGACACAATATTGTGTGACTCCATAGTGACCTTCGCCCCTGCAGCAGTAGATACTCGACTTGTCTTGTGTCATCACCATTGCACTGCAACACAAGATTATCAAGTAAGAAACCCGGACTTGAGAGTCCCAGAATCCCATGAATTCTTTTTTACCTAAGGGGACTGAAGCCCTAATTCCTGAAGCTTTCTGATATATTTGCATCAGGAGACCATTCCATTATCTGATCATGATTGTTCCAACTCCTGGCAGTCTAACCAGCTCTCTTGCCTGTGGAAGTGAAAAGGTTCCAATGTGGGGTTCACTGTTTGCAGCATGAGGGATGGGTCATCCAATGACCCACTCCAGAACAGCAGCTGATATGTATCCAGCGATGTGAACTCCATGGACAGCAAAGGCCACTTGTTGGGGTCCTCTGGGCTCATGTATGTGTGCTCCAATTGGCCCCGCATGTTGAACCGGCACCTGAACAGCACCAGTAATTTGTTAATAATGCTGTATCAACTGTATAAACTCTACAGAAATTCACTGACAGGATGCATATGAACTGGAAAAATACAGAAGGAAACTGCCTGGCCAATTTTAAAGTAATCTTCAAATATTTTTCTGAGGAAAGCAAGAGAATTCCTCATTGTCCCCACCATCCTACTGTATAACACTGAAAGCTACCTATATCAGGCTTTTGAGAACACCTTTTAAAATAAACAGTCATTGCATGTCTGCTATCTTGAATTATGTAGAGAAGTGCACAAACAATTACAAGAAGGAAGCAGATTGAGTAATATACTGTTCCTGAATTCCTCTTCAGTGTTTTGGAGTCATGTGACAAGGACTGTCTTTGATATAATGGTCCTACACCTATTTTTAACATGAAAACATAGATGAAGCCAAACTCTTAAAATATCCCCATTGTAGTGTTTTAAAGTAGGTACCAGTGTTTTAGAGGAACATACTGCCTCCTTCTTCAGGGCGAAAGAAGCTTCTCTTGCATTGATGATGGAGGCAGAATGTTTCCCTGAGACATGGGTACCAGCTTATTGGACACCACAAGAAACTATTTCAACCCTGCAGAAAATTGGTGCCACCTGCTAGAGAACAAAATGTTATAACCCACAGGAACACAAAATGAAGCTATACCATTATGAAAAAACTCAGATTTCTGAAATTTTGGGTACAAATTGAGTTAACCAGTTTTTGCAAACAGAGTCATATATTTGTCTTTTTTCATGTAAATAATATGCGGAACTGAACGCATGAAACACCAGTCCTTCATAACCTTACATTTAAATACCTGTTACAGGGGCTGACTCACCAAGATCCTGGGCCGTGCACAAACAAGTGAGTATTGAGCAGATATAGCCCCTTAATTGGCTCTTGTTGGGGCAGAGGGTTGTCCATGATGATATACTCACTTGTCAGTGTATTGAGCAACACCGTCTGCAAGCACATGAAGTCACTTTAATGTTGAACTGTTATTTATCATGTTGTATATTCAGTGACTGATTTGTAGGTTGCTCTGTGATGTTTCAACAGCCACTCACTGGTAATATTTATTGCAAATAATTTTTACAGTAATTACTAAATAACGAACAGAAGAACTCAATCTTCCTCAAGGATGTGGAAATTTTATTCTCAGTATAACTGTATGTAGTAGCTGAAACGTAAAAACATCCAAATTAAGAACTTAGCATGTCATTAACAGCAAAGAATTGGGTGTGAGAATTTGAATTGCATCCAGAAACTCTACTGCAGTACTTAAAACATCACTGTTACAGCCGTGGCTGTTGTACATACCAGTAAGAGTTTGGTGTAAAATTCATAATATCTTTGTGCGTCTTCTGTTAGGTCGAGATATGAAAGGAGAAATTGATGGAAAGTTGCAGTAGATATATGTTACACTGTACACCCATGATTTAGCCTTCTGCCATTAAGTAAAGGGTTAAATTTTTCTCCATATCCAGTATAATAGTGACAGTGCCATGACTCGGTATTGACATCATCATTTGTCAAAATGGTGTACAGGCAAAGTTAATGTTGTCCCTGTGCATGCCATGAAGGCATATGCAGGAGTGGAGGTATAGATCCACTCATTCTTAACCTCAACACTGCATGAAGGTGAGTGGTCAGCTTCATGCCCTGGTTGCTTTACTGCCTTGGAAAGAGGCCCCAGTACCCACTGAATGGGACACTGGAAGGCTTAAAGCAGATTTGGATGCTTTGGAGAAGAGAAAACTTTTTGCCTCTACCAATAATAGAACCATGACTCCCTGGTTGACCAGCCTGTAGCATAGTCATGAAACTGACCATGCAATTCCAGATAACATGAAAGTGAAGATAGCATTAAAGCAGAATCTGTGTATTGCATGAAGGAGTACATGACAGAAGAAAGTAGCCCAATAATCTGTGCAGTATTTGGTTTTATATGAGCAGCATTCAGCAAAATAACTCACCTGGTTGTTGTTGGTGTAAGCTGCAGCAAACCTGTTGTCAGGACTGAGAACCAACTGCTGCATGATGCCCTCAATACCTGGGTTCACATCTCGAGTCATGTCACTTGTTGACAGATCCCATGTGATAAACTTGTTGGAAATTGACACAATGTAGCGAAGGTCAGAAGTCAGGCAGAATCCAAACACTGCAAATTGGTGGCCCTCCAGAGAGTACTGTTGGTCATTATCAAACATTTCAGTACATCTGACTATGATTCTTGTCTCTAGCAAGTTAAGTTATATTTCTGCCACAATGACCTTTGACAAACTTAGTGCTTGAAAAAACATGGATAAAGTCCTAGTGTTGGTGCAAAGAGAATAAGGTTCAGGTTTAGAGTACACGTACCTTTAGGGGTCCCCCTGGGGTGTGCAGACAGTGATAGAGTGGCAGTAATGCGCAGTGTTCTGGCCCTTTCTCGTCACATTGTTGGAGCAGCATCTTCACATTTGGGTTGGGGCCTATTTCTGGCAGAAGCCGGGACACCAACTGTGGGGCCAACATGTTGGGGTACATTCCCAAAATTGCCCCACCAAGTCGGAGAGCATCTGCCACCAACATCAGCTCCCTGTGGGCAGATTTAATTGTGTAAGGAATCGCAATATTCTGAGTATAGCATTTCATGTGTTACATTTCCTGGAACTGTATTCGTGAATAAATGCCTGGCTACTCTTGAAGAAACTGACAAATTGGAAGTTTAGGTGAATTAATTACAGTTATTTGTATGTCTTATTCTATGACAATTTCTCAGTAATGGCTTACAATGGCTTTACAGTTCTGATGTAATTTTCCTGGTACAGACGTCTTACATGCCATTACAATGGTCACACGCTAGGTACCAGTTTAGTACAGATATTTTCACAGACTATAAATTAAAGTGTATATCTGATACTGTACAGAAGGCTGAGAGGTGAAGTCCTCTTTTTTGGCACATGTTGTCAGATGAATTTGCAGTATTGTGTTACAAGAAAAAGAGAGTGAAGCAAAACAATGCGGTGTAGAAGATATCATTAGTTTAGCAAGAAAACAGGATCTTCAGCTTTGCTAGCCATATTTTGAGAATAGAGTTCAGAATGACAACTTGACTTGTGAGTTAAATATGTTTAAGAAGGAAAAATTGAGAGAATAAAAAGCACAAATAGCAAGATGAAGATACTGAAAGTTAAAGGATCAGTTCAAGTTACAAATGATTTATCATGTAATTGGAAGGAAATATGCAGTAAACAGTAAATGACTTATGGTTTTGTTTCTTTGTAATCAGAGCAATCTTTCTCCAAACAGAGCAATTTCCTTTACATGTCCTAAGTGGAAGGGTACTGTGGCATGAATCATGCACGTGTCTCCACGTTACCTCCAAATCATAAAATTCACCGTGAGTGGCCTTTCAGTTTATAGTATTGAAAATTACTTGAATCACACAATTTAAATATGCTGGAGACAAGATTTAAACCATGAAATCAAAATCTGGGAGGATGCATGGGCACGTGTGTGGGCAGGTTGTGTTGTAGATTTGCATAATGTTCATAATTTGTGTTCTATCTGCGTTGTCAGTTCAAAATTATACATATGTATGGCCGTATAGTTTTGTTTTAAATTGAGCTCAGAAAGTTCCTAAGCATTGGTCATTGTAAACTACTCAGACCACTTGTGAACTTAAAATGATTGAAAACTAAACCATACCACAGACAGCACCACATGTGGGAGGTCCTAACACTGCTGCGTGCTTCCTTTGTATGATGTCACCCCAGTCAGAGCAGGTGCTTGTCTCTCACAAACTGAGTACTGGGGCATGATTTTGAAAATCATATATCTCTTATCTTTTTATTATCTTTGCCTGAATTATAAGTCATTTCTAAGCTGAACTGATCCTGTAAGTCACAGAATGTGCACAGATGCTGTTACAAGAATTAAACCAAGCCACACAAAGAGATCCTGCCTTTTCTCTTCCTGTATTTAATAGGTTCTAAAATACCACAAATGGAATGTCATGCTTTGACAAATAGTGTTTGTATACCGTCAAACACGACCTTTATTAGTTAAAATAACTTGTTAAAATACCTCTAGTGACATATATTTCCACTTAGTCATCATCAAGCAAATCCAATGATATATGAGAAGATTGGTTTGATGTTGAGACATATATTGCTAGATGTAGTGCAACAAATTTTGCTTACTTATGAAGTTTGTGTCTGGTGGTGTACAAGTACAATTTGTCAAAAGAGATAACACACCATGTTGTCTAATATCAAACTGAATGCCATGGATTTGGTGTTTGGTCTTGCCACTTAAGTCCATACTCTCATGATGTTCCAAATCAGGTACTATAAATATAAATGTATATAGGTAGTATAAGTGTAAATTAGCCATTTTTAATGGGTTCATAGCACTGTTTACAGTGAATTATAGTATCACAATTCCTCAAAGAAATGGACTAAGTAAAAGAGAAGTTCTGAAAGGCTTAAATTTCAAAATATTTGCATCATATTTAATCCCCGAATATATACACATTGTTGAATCGAACAAAAATTTCAGGGGACAGGTATAGTGCTTTGTGTGGCTGGATTCACTTCCTGGTAGCAGCTGGAACAGAAGCTGGAAAGAAAGATTCAGCAGTTAAACAGAATACAAGACTCACCTCAACTTCTTTCGGATCTGTTTGCTAACAATGAAAGAAACAGCTCATAGTGCCTTATTATGCCTCATTTAAAAAGCAAATACAATGCTGCAACAATAGTACACAGCCAGGAGTTGACATGTGTCCCACAGTGCCGGAAAGGGGCAGGAAACTTCAAGGTGAATGTCAAATATTTACTACCATCATTTCTTGACTGTTTCTGTGTTATACACACACATCTGATTTCAAACTGTGAATGATAGTAAGCATGACTGATTCTTATAATCCTGATTTAAATTTAAAATTTCGTGGGGATACAAATTAAATTATATTTTGTAGATGTAGATATAGATGGGATATATAGGTACTGATAGGTCTTACATAAACAAGGTTGTGAATAAGTGAAGTGGATTACAGGAGATCAGAATGGGATACTGTGAACACAAAGGCAGATAGAGGAGACATCTGTTGGATGCATAGTGAGGAGGAAAACGAGGTGCCCCTTTATATTTCAATTTAAATTATTCATGTAGTGCATCTGACTTAACCACGAAGAAAGAGAGTAGCCTCAGAATTGCAGTACATTAAACTGAACTGCTCACAGAATAGAGTTGTTGCAGCATTGACTATTGTTGCTGATAGAAATTTAGGACACTTTTAATACAGGAATTTTAAAGCATTTATAAATATTCAGGATTTAAATTGTAAGTTTTAATTATAGTCTTTTTAGATCAGTTTTCAAAAGTACTGTATTTAAGTTTTGTATGACTAATGCCAATCGGTATGAACTACACACAAATGAGATGAAGTGGATCATTTACCACATATAACACAAACCAAGTTACATGAGTCACGTTAAGATTATTGTTTTGTGGGATGTAGTACTATGTAGTCTTTTCTTCTAACCCTGAAGATGGAAGCAGCAGGTTTATCCAGAAACGTTGGTACCTGTCTATCAGACTACATCATGTCACATCCCAGAAGACTTAATGTTTACTGGTATGAGAACCTCAAATACCATAAGTAACATTTTTCATATATAAGTGCACAGTTTTTCCTCGATTCAAACAGACATTTTACTTAAGATATGGGGTTATAACATTAATGAAGATATACTTTGAAATATTTTGGATTATGGAATCATGCTGGGTGGCTACAAACATTCTGCAGGAACATACTACCTCCAGCTTCAGGCTTTTTCCCTGAAGCTGGAGGCAGCAGGATCTTCTGAAACGAAGGTATTCACCTACCAGGCTACAACATGGTATCTTAACACAGCATACCACTATATGGGACATTTTGTACAATTATATCAGTACTAATGCACCTCCTCTAACTATATACATTCATTAATTACAACCTAACTTCCTCTTCCATTAAATGCTGCCAGATTTGGTTTACCAACCTGGTTGCTTCCCTGTCCTCAATGTTGTTGCATGTATCTTCAAAGTCACTGAGAACAGCCTGCAAGGGGCATGAGGACAACTTTGCATGCAGCCATTCATAGCTGAATAACACATGCTTGTACAGGTCCTGAAATCTGCGTGACCGCACCATGTGGTATGGCATTTCACCAAACTGTAAGTGATAAGAATGCAGACACACACTAATGAAGCAATTAACTGACAAACAAAATCACAAGTCTTTAATTTAGTTGTAGTATGCACGTGACATGAAGTCTTTCAGTACTTTTGTCTCATATGGGTCTCTTTTGTCAGCCCCTGATGATAGATAAGAAGGAAGCAAGGGTTGAAAGATAACTGGCAGGGGAAAACTGAAGTTTTTGGGATGGGAGGGTGTATGTCCTAGTGAATTTTATTCATAATAAATACATATTGGGTGACATGGGGATGAAAATGTGTCTCTGAGATAAAAACCTGTTATTAAGAATCTGAGTTAAGACAAGGCCAGAAAGGTAACTATGTAATTACCAAATTAAATAAATAATTAATTAAATGTAAGTATGTTACATATATGATTACCCACATAAACATGAAAACAATAACTTAATACCAGTCTAAGAGCAACAACCATATAAAAAAATCCTACTATAAGGAACACAGTTTGTCCATAAGACAATTTCTAACTAACTAATGGCACAGAAGCCTTCTTGAGTAGCTGATTCAGTAGTCAAGGCATTCCTGTCTTTTATGAGACCGAGCATTCATTACCATGTTAATAACTGCCTGACACTGGATTCTGTACTAAGCCAGATGAACACAATCCACAACGTCACATACTATTTCTTTACAATTACTTTCACTATTGTTCCTCCCAGTAACATCCAGTGCAGGCTCTTTTAAACAGATAAAATATTTCAGTTCCACAAAACATAAGAAATGTTTTCATCAGCCATGTGACTACTAGCTTTTCAAAACTAACTCTAATGCATGCGGTTATTTATTACTTTTACACTGTCCAAGCAGCCTCTTTCCTTCAAGTCTTTAAGGAAATGTATATGTGCATTTCTTATGTCTTCCACCCATGCCACATGCCTACTCATTTTGTCTTTCTTAGTTGAATCAGGCTTCTCATAATAAATGTGCATGAACAGTACAAATTATGACATTTCTCACTACAAAATTTCCTCTATTCCATAATCATTTATCAAACTATATAACAAAGTGCCAGAAAATAAAAAGACACTGGATAACTTTGAACTTTTTAAAAAGAATTAAAATCCCTATTATTGAGCCATTCCTTTTGTACAGTTGATGAGTTTTTACAGTTCTGAGTAAAGGTGGTTTGTAAGGTATTTCTATCTGTTTCATCAGATTAATATTATCATATCACACCATGGTGATGTGTTGTATTGGACTGTATATGGTAATCTTTGTTTTATTGCAACGTATAGAGAACTACTTCCTGATTGTTACAGTTTGAGACTTTGTGTATACATTTGAATTTATTTTAATATAGAGTCTGACAAGTCCAAGGTTACGTATGTAACAATACAGATGTATAATAAATGAAATGAAATTAAGTTTCAGAAATATTTGTGACATAACACTGGGTAATTTATATAGATGTATTTATGCACCTTTCTTAAATTGTAGCGTGACACTTTACCATCCTTGGAGTAGAACACAAGCGGCTGGATGGGAACCTTCCTGTCAGCTGAGCCTTCCCTGTCAGTTAAGTTAAACCTACAAGGTAGACAAAAGATTTAATATGAAATCTGAGGTGGCAATGAAAATCCATATTGTGAGATCTTCTGAGCTTTTATATATATTGTGTATTGTGGTATGTGGAGCTTCAGTTTTGGAGACTAGCTCCATCTTTGGGGTACAGGAACCTGCCATCTGCCAAGCTATATGGTCTCATATTGCAGATGACTGTAATCTGCTTACTCCCCACCATTAGAACCTCATGTCATAAAACTTACGTTAATAAAAATAACAACAACAAAGCAACAGGAACAGTAACAACAGTTACTACAAAAATAAGGACACCAATTGATCTTGAAATATAAAAACCATATGACAGGAGCAGAAAGCACGGGATAAAGCGCTAATGTGTTAGCAACTACTTGGAAAACTAGAAGTCACTTACAAAACATTTCGATCACACTTTGTCAAGGAACAGTTCACATTGTAAAATTTAATTTAAGTCCAGGTACCCATTCAGGCTGTTTCTATAAGACTGTGAGGGCTATAGGGTAATTGTAAATTTAATTTACTTTACCACACCTCATATACTGCGCATTCTTCCACCATGTCATGATACATTATATTCCCATTGTTAAGATTAGATAAAACTATATTTGCAAAACATCATTGAATATTCTACACAAAAGGCAACAACATTGTCTTTCAGTCTTAAAAATAAATTGTCCAAATATCTACAAAAGCAGGTAATTCAGAAGGCAGTGGAAGGTTTCTGTCTTGGTAGACAACCAAATTTTAAAAATGACAACTAATAATACATTAAGTGCTAACATTTGCATAATAACAGCTGAGTGGCAATACCTGTGTCGTTGTATCTCTGTGTACTTGAAGGGCTTAGGGTTGCCACCACCCCAGATGCCTAGGTAATAATCTGCAATGGCTGAATGGAAGTACATGGCCATGTTCATATTCTTGAAATACCTCTCACGTGCTGCATCCCGGAACTGCCTACACATGCAAAAATTCTTATTGTAGATTACATCTGCCAGGGGGCATCAGTTTTAAGTACCAGCCCAGAAGCCAACTCTTGTATATGTAAGTTTCTGTGGTTGTGTTCAGACCGTCCAGACAGATGCTGGAAAACTACCTTAAACAAAACAGTGCACAACAGTGTCCCTCCTTATCCTCTCCAATGAATAATTTACAGTCATTGACACACTGATATACTTAGGCAGCTACAAGATTTCTGCCTATTTGTTTGGATTGTGCCATTTTAGCACCTGCAGTATATCAACAGACAAAAGTCTAAGTTAGTTTTCTTATTGTATAACAGATGTGCTTCCTGGCACATCTCTAAAAATTTTGTGATAGATATTAATAATTACTTTGAAATAAGATTTGTCAACAGACATTGTGGTTCCAGAAAATCTACAATCAATGAAGTAGGCACTCCTCCACTATTTACACATGTGTTGCAATAGACAGTACATGTAATTAAATGCAACAAAAATATTATTTATAATTTCCTGCAGTGTAATGTTCTTGTCACCGCTGATTACTGTGCTACTCAAATACACCATACAGTGTTGTGAAACTGTGACACCACAGTATACTATATGTGATGTTTCAAAACTAAAGTACTGGAACATACTATAAAGAAAACTACAAAGCTGTATACCAGAATGTTCCATGAAGAGTGTTGCATGCTTTTCACAATTTTGGTAGCAGAATATAGTACACAGTGTAGGGATACTATGGTACCAGAATGTACTGTATATGATGTTGTGAAGCTGTGCTTGTAGAGTATATTATACAGTGTTTCAAAGCTGTGATACCAGAACACATGGTACTGAGCGTTCTGAAGTTCTAGTACCAGAACCTTCTACAGTCCTGGGAAATTGTGACATCATAATTTAATGAATAAGATGAGAAATTTTGGCATCAGAACGTTCAAAACTTCTGTGAATCTGTGCTCTCAGAACACACAGTGCAGAGTGTTTGGAAACAACGGTGCTAGAATATAACACAAACTTTTGGTAAATCGTTGCACCAGAGCAAACTGTTTGGGATATTTCGAACCTGTGGTACCAGTTCATGACGCTTACGCCATCCGCCTCCCGCTCCGAGAGATAATTTGGCAGGTCGTTACGGATGCGAGTCCAAAGCAAAGGCGGGATGCGCCGTACAGGCGGCAGGTGGTACTGGTACACATCGTCCAGCACCTTGTCGTCCAGGGAGATCAGGTCCTCCAGCTCAGACTCAGAGAGGCCGCTCTTGGCCGCGGTGATATAGGCGAGCGCATGAAATACAAGGATGCGGCCATGCTGTGGGCAAAATGTCCCATGTTACAGTGTTCCAGACCAATGGCGGATGTTCAAGGGTAGCGAAACCAGAGTGTTTTATCCTTTGTCTTTCCATTTACAAGTACATTTTCATATCCCAAGCAGCCTCGTTGCATCCACCCAACACTTCGTTCACGTGTCATATATTTTGCACAATTCGGTCATCTTAAAAAGTACATATAATGACTGTCAACATAATTATTTATTGAAAGACTTTAACCACAAACGCTGCATCAACATGTTGGGCCATCTTCAACTTAGTACAGCCTGAAGATGGAAGATGGCTCATTGCTGAGAAGCCGAAATATGTCGCTGTAGGTGATTCAGCAGTCTTGTAACACATATTGATAGATATCACTTCACATAAATTCACGACGTTTGTCCTACATTACAATCAACTGCCTTACTTCGGTTGTCGTAGGGTGCAGGAACGAAAGACCAGTTGGTAGAAAATATGGAACGGGGGCATAAATCGATTTTTTTTAATTCCACATTAGCTAGGTCTCAGACCTTAGTAGGGAATATATTAATTATGTGTAATTTTCTCTATCGAATGCAGATTTTTATGTAACTAAACTTAGAGTGTAACAAAGGCTGAAAAACTGAGTTTCTGTGTGACCAATTTCAAAGGTACAACTAAGTTATTCCCTTGCTTAAGAATCAGAGCATGGGGATGAATAGGAGAATAGACGTGCTGCTCAACGCACTCTTAGCCCGTGCCCTAAGTGGAGGGGAGTGGTTAGTTACACGCTTCGGTCTCTTTCTTTTCGGTGCCCATTTAGGAGTTTCGGTGTGTCCCAGATCCGCTCTGGACTCTGAGAAATCTCTGCAAGTGCCGAGTGCCGAAGTACTAACCTGCTTCTCGACCCTCTCAAACAGCAGCATGATAGAGTCCATGACGGTGGACGCGAGGTACGTGTCCTGTGGCTTGGTGTAACTGCGCCAACGGCAAATCTCGGCAAACACGAGCTTCACGAATATCGGCAGCGAGCACTGACCGACGGCATTGCACACCAGACGCCACTGGTAGTTGGTGAGGTCGCGACATCCCGTCTGCATCCACATCCTGTACAGGGTGAATTTTGGAACTGAAAACTGGCATAATGGCTTCTGACTGAACAACTGTCTGGCTGGCTGCATGGCAATAGTAACTCCCAGCATCCCATAACCTTATTTGAGGCAAGAATTCCGTCTTCGCATAATATTCTGCAAGAAGGGAGTACCGTCGCATCGGGCGTTCGCTGTCAAACCGATCTAGTTTGAGGTGGAACGTACGGGAACTGGGTATGGATGTGCGCTGTTTTGTTCTGTGCAGAGCCGATCCCCCATCCAAAGCTTTGCACCGAGAACCTAAAGTAGGCTAAATTAGTTCGTACCGGGGTTCGCGAACCAGGGTTTGTGTATCACGGGTCAGTCCTGACGGAGATTTCTACTATTTTCTAGGCCCATAATTGTAGTCAAGTAGTAAATGCATCGTATTCGCGGAAACCCGAGTAAAATTCTGAGTCCAAAGGCCAGTTATACTGGCTAAGTGATTCCGTGGGGTTTGTCAATATGTCTAGCGAATGCCGGATAGCACTTCACATTATTTCGCGAGAGTATCCTTACGCAATCACTACACATTCATTCACTAATCTTTAGACACCATACGATATAGGCTCTTGACATGATGCTAAAGGAAGCAATGTCTTTTGTTATTTAATAAATAAAACGAATTAATATAAATTAAGACCTATTTAAATCCAGATATATTCGATTCATTTTGGAAAGCTGAACTGTCAGAAGTACAAAATAGAACAAGCGACAGAAGAAGAGTGATTAGCATCAGGTGCATAGCTGGGAAGTGGGGTCAGGGGGGAGTCATTAGGCCGCCCCTAGCGACAGCGTCGAAGGGACCACAAATTGGGCGGCGCTTTGAATATTTTAATTGATAATTTTGATTTTCTGCGCTCAGCATATTTTAAGTTACTGGGCCGATATAAGGAAATTCAATACATAATTGTGATTTTTTTGAAGTCAGTTACTTTATACTAGGGGCGGCCAATTTACTTACTGGCCCCGGGAGCCAAAATACAGCTATGCCACAGATTAGCATGTTAAGCTTTGCTCTGCAGAGTAGAAAGATTTTCAATAAAGTCATAGAAACCTATTTAGCAAACGTTAGTCTAAAGTATTCTATTACATGGTACAGAAACTTAAAAACTGATTGCGCAACAAGCCGATAAATTACTTGAAACCGAGACGTATTTTTGGAGAAATCCGCAAGGAAATATATCTGTATAAAAAGGAAGATTTGAAGTATCACCTTTAGAGTAACTATAGATGCAGGGTAAGAATATATTAGTACTGAATATAAACTATTTTAGTAGTTTGAACACGTCAAGAGAGTGCCAGAAATTAGACTGCAACAGAGAATGGAAAACAGATAGAATAGGAAGGAAGAGAAGACCAAAATAAAGATGGAATGTGCCTAATTATGCGCTGACAGAAGAGGACACTGGAGACATAGACATAACAGCAAACTTAGTTTTGGGCAATAGTATAAACGACAAACTAGATGCAACAATAACAATTTATTAGTAATTTCAATCAGCTTAACATGTTTCGGGCGAAAATTTCGCCCATCCCCAAGAGCTAGACTGTGTTTACAGCTTGTGGTATAATACACCAAAGAAGTTGCCTGCTGGTGACCTTGTAACCAGCAGGCATCTTGTTTGGTGTATTATACCACAAGCTGTAAACACAGTCTAGTGCTCTTGGGGATGGGCGAAATTATCGCCCGAAACATGTTGAGCTGATTGAAATTACTAATAAATTGTTACTGTTGCATCTAGTTGGTTGTTTGTACTATTGTATCAGAGATTCACGGTCACACAAACATCAAATTTAATTTTGGACGAAGGAAAACTTTTCTGCACTGGGAAAATATTTGAATGCAAGAATGAATGAATGAAATAAATTAATGGTGAATATTCGATAGTGTATGAATTAATTGTCCAACATTCCTCAGTCCCTCATGTCAGTGCGCTACCTGATAATCTGCATGGCCAGCTCTTCCCCCAGGTCCGTGACCTCCAGGAACAACTCCTCGTTGTCGATCATACGCCTCAGGAGATGATAGTCCTGACTGACCTGCGGGTTGTCCGCCTCCGCGGCACATGACACCAGCAGCTGGGCAGATGGTCACAAGAATTATGTAGCTTATCTTAAGCAATAACAAGCAGTTCCGAGCAAGGGAGGTTAGATACGTTCCTATTGGTCGGATTCCTTTTTCTACAGATCTATTATTGCCTAGCTGAAGTCCATTGATTACAGTTTAAAAATGCAACCTACAAAATTTTGAAAATATATGTCTATATTTCGAAAGAATAATTCTACCGTAATCCAGTTACACGATGAGGGAACTTGAACTGATGATCCTGGTGACGGGCCTCCTCATTCACGAGGTTTCTAGATCACACACAACGACGCAACACAGTCGGTAGGACTCCTCTGGACGAGTGATCAGCTCGTCGCAGAGATCTCTATCAAAACACAACACTCACAACAGACCGACATCCATGCCCCCGGTGGGATTCGAACCCACAATCTCAGCAGGCGAGCGGACGCAGACCTACGCCTTAGACCGCGCGGCCACTGGAACCGGCGTCCTGTATATTGCTCGTTGTTATTTGTTTTTCTATGTTGTGCTATTTCTATAAGTGGCCATCTGACTTTTCAATTGGCACATTAATAAAAATGAATTTAATTGAATTATTATTATAAGTATTAGGTTAGTTTGCACGTTTATACAGAGTGTTTGCAATTATATACCTGAAACAAACCATGTCTCTAGGGTACATAATATTCCAGCTATTCTGTGGGTACATTGTGTGGTAACAATATTGTTATTGTTGTTATTATTATTGTTAGTAGTAGTAGTAGTAGTAATAGTATTAGTTCTCACTTTTATACAGGATGTTCATAGCGAATATATCATTCAAGCTATTCTGTGGGTACAATGTGTGGTAACACTGTCATTATTATTATTATTATTATTATCATCATCATCATCATAATCATCCTCTCCTTTATGCAGGGTATTTATACTTATATTCCTAAGACAAACTATGTCCCTAGGGAATACAGTGTTGCAGCTATTCTGTTGTTACTATTCATGGTGCTTATATCGTTAGTTTCAGTGTTGA
>Ga0131853_10003620_pt1 | contig 27758 bp, 29 predicted proteins | sample TergutLab28metaG_FD_92764 | JGI IMG/M metagenome (GOLD analysis project Ga0131853, IMG submission 92764) | Labiotermes labralis P1 segment gut microbial communities from Petit-Saut dam, French Guiana - Lab288 P1 (version 2) (version 2) | ecosystem: Host-associated > Arthropoda: Insects >...
AATACTCCGATTAGGCCAGATAATAGGCTGGTCTTTTTGGCGTGCATTGTTTAAAACAAAAATAAATATTAATCTGAAAAAACTGCTCAAAAGCTGTTGACTTTTGTTAGCAGGTTTTTGTGGTCTCAGCTTCCAAATTATGGTAAAATATTGTTCTTAAGTGATTTTGTATGAATAGGGTAAGGAGACGTTATGGAAAGCTTAGAAAGATTACAAAAAGTCATTGCAGCATCCGGGGTGACCTCCCGTCGTAAGGCAGAAGTTTTGATCACAGAAGGTCGCGTAAAAGTAAATGGGAAAGTCGTCAAAGAATTAGGAACGAAGGTCAGTTCATTGGACAAAATTGAAGTGGAGGGCGTTCCCATCCAAAAAGAGGCCCACGTTTATTTGGTGATGAACAAGCCAAAAGGTTGCGTGACCACCGTTAGCGACGAACATGACCGCAAAACAGTGATGGATTTTATCGGTACGGAAATTAAAGAGCGCGTTTACCCCGTTGGAAGGTTGGATTACGATACGTCAGGTGTTTTGCTGTTTACCAACGACGGTGATTTCGCTAATAAAATGATGCACCCTCGTGCGCACATACCAAAGACTTACTTGGCCCGCGTTAAAGGTATCGCAACAAAAAATACCCTTAAGCCATTGGCAAAAGGGTTACAAGTGGAGGACTATGTGACGCAGCCAGCTAATTTTCACATTGTGAGTACTGATAAAGAAAACAACTCGACTTTGGTGGAGCTAACCATCTACGAAGGGCGTTACCATCAAGTGAAGAAAATGTTTGAAGCCGTTGGGTATCCCGTAAAAAAGCTACGTCGCGACCGAGTAGGAATGATTGATACAAACGGTGTGGCTTTGGGAGAATACCGACACCTATCTAAACATGAGGTTAAGGCATTATTACAACTGGCAACTGAGGCGGCAGAAGAGAAAATGCCGACCCACATCACAAAGAAGATGCGACAGTATTAAACGTTAGGGACTATTTTCGTTCGTTGTCCTGAAAAGGAAATTTTATCAAAAACAGGGCAATTAATTGTCCTAAATTCGTATATTTTGGTCGAAACAGGACAAATCAGGGTTTGTAGCGACTCTAAAACATCAACATTTTAGGAATTTGATGATTTGTTGATGTTTTTGCCCTTTAGAGTAGCAATTTAAATCTCAAAACTATCAGGTTTTTCGTAAAATCGTGACTTACCTGATAGTTTCGCTCCTTTTCAGAGCTGAAACGTGCTCTGAAACATCAACATTTTAGGATTTTGATGATTTGTTGATGTTTTTGCCCTTTAAAGTGGCAATTTTAACTCAAAACTATCAGGTTTTTCGTAAAATTGCGGTTTACCTGATAGTTTCGCCCCTTTTCAGAGCTTAAATGCTTTGTAATAGCGCTAATTGCTATAAAATTGAAGAAATAATTGTCCTGAAAATGGTGTTTTATCAAAAACAGGGCAATTTTGTGAAGAGGGACTAGGAAGATCAGGCTAAAGTTTCAACTGAACGCTATACGTCTGTCCTTGAATGGTTTCTGTTACTTCATAAACGTTAGACTTACCACCTGGTGAGTCTTTTTTCATATAGAAAGCTAAAATAGGCAGAGTCTTACGAATCTGATGGATTTTGTTCTTCAAATGATTTTCAAGGGATGGATCAGGTGTGGCCATCCGATAGAAAATACCTCTAACACCTAACTTAATCAACGTCAAAATAACATCGTTTCCAGTAACGATATGGGCGTTTTCATCACGAACATCAATGGTGACGAAATAAATGGCACCTGCTTGTTTGAGAGTTTGCAGGACTTCTTGTGAAGGTTCGTTTAAGTTTTTGAGGTCAATCAGGGGGAAGTACGACGTTTGATGTTTAAAGGATTCAGCTTTGGCGATGGAAGTCCAGCGTAAGGAGTAGATGGTGAGAGGGGTCTTTGATAGAGCATCAATGATACTTCCGACAAATCCCGCTAAGGTTTTTCGGGTGGTATTGTGGACAAGGTTTTTAATTTGCATTTTTGCTGGTGAACTCATTTGATAATAACGACTGATCTCATCGAGCATTTGATGTTGCTCAGAAGACTTGACATAGCCTTGTGCCATTTCTAAAAGCTTAATCACACCCTGCTCAGGGTCGTCCTTTAAGGTATTCACGACACTAGAAACAATTAAATTTTTTGGTAACAGATTTAAATTCATGATTTTTCAACTCCCATGGAAAGTGGCTATTCTCTACTATATGAAAAAATGTCGAAGGAATTGCTTGAAATCTCCAGACGCCTCGACAAAATTAATGGAGAAGGTAGTGTATACTAGAAGGACTTCGAACCGAAGGTGCGAATTAGTCCTTCTCAATGCTACCTAAAGGTACAAGTCTAACTAATCACTCATACTTCGTGAAGTTAGGCTTTGCACTCAATAGAGAGACTAAGGAGCGAAGCGACAGTTCGCTCAAGAGCATAAGTTTCTCTAAGTTCGCAAAGCTCACTAAGATCAGCTTTAGTCGAACATGACAGGTATATTAGAAGGATTTGGGGGTGGTCGTTTGGAAATGGGGTTGTTTTTATTACAAAGTTTACTTTATGACGCTCTTATTTTAAGTTCTGTCGCATGGATCGTAAAAAAGGACATTGCCTTACGACGTTTCTTTATGGCATTAGGGTTAAGTTTGGTTGCTAGCTTTGTCGCCTTCTTGCTTGCACCTATCTTCCTGATTTTCATTCCACTGGCTATTGTGAAGATCGCCTTTGATGAGCAGCGTTTAAAAAAGTATGCCTTACAGGTGATTTATTTTTATACCTTAAGTGCCTTAGCTTCTGGCGTTGTCCATATGTTTGGTTATTTTATTCACTTTGCAGGGTTAGGTCTGATCAGCTATGTCGTTGTGGTCAGCTTACTTATTCTGTTAGTAGCTGTGGCTTATATGCTAAAGAACCATTTTTTAAAAAAGCAATACGTATTGGGGGAGTTAGAGCATGAGGTGACTTTTTTTTGCGGAGAAGCTAGTACTGGTGGAATTGGCTTTGTTGACACTGGAAACGAATTGATGGATGAGGTGACCATGAGTCCAGTCATGGTCGTACCACGCACGAAAGCTACCGCGATTTGTCAGATGATCGAAGAAGGAAAGGTTAAAACGTGGCCACTTTCTTACTATACCATTGACAACACCAGTCGTTTTCTTACAGCATTTAAGCCGACGTTGCTGTTAATTGACGACGTCATCGTTAAAGGGGTCATCATCGGGTTGTGCGATACGGAATTTGATAAATATGATTTTTTAATGCAACCTGACATCGTAAATGGGATGTAGTTGATATGAGGGGGACAAAGTTGTGAAGTTATTAATGGATGGAATCTTACGAATTTTAAGGAAACTAAGGCCACGTAAATACGTCAACTACGTTAACGGGTCGCAGACTTTACCAGAGCCGCTCGGTAAGGAAAAAGAAGCGGAGGCTTTAAGTCGTTTTCATGAGGGAGATGAGTCAGCAAGGCAACTGTTAGTGGAGCATAATTTGCGCCTGGTTGTGTTTATTGCTAAAAAATTTGAGTCGACGGGCATCAACATCGAAGATTTAATTAGCATCGGTACCATGGGATTAATTAAAGGGGTTCAGACCTTTAAAACCGATAAAAACATTAAACTCGCTACCTATGCAGCCCGATGCATTGAAAATGAAATTTTGATGTATTTGCGTAAAACCTCTCGGATGAAACAAGAAATCTCTTTTGATGAACCCCTTAATGTGGATTGGGACGGAAATGAGTTATTACTTTCCGATGTCTTAGGGACGCACGAGAACATTGTGGCTCAGGAATTGGAAGACAACGCAGAACGTGAAATCGTATTGGATTCCATTAGACGGTTAAAGGAAAGAGAAAAAGAGATCATGCACATGCGTTTTGGCCTTTCCGGAGGCAAGGCGTTGACTCAGAAAGAAGTGGCAGAGAAGCTAGCCATCTCTCAATCTTACATTTCCCGCCTTGAGAAGAAAATCATTGCTAAAATAAAAAAAGACGTACAGAGAAGAAGTTAAGAATCGTGCCTTACTAAAAGGGCACGCTTTTTTTCTTTACAGAAAAAAATAAAAAATTATTGCTTACTACCTTGCATTAATCAGTAGTCTGTGCTATAGTATCATTAATCACTACTGAACATTGATCAGTAGTAGTTGTAAAACAGTATTGGAACAGAGGTGATGTAAATGAACGTCCAGTTTAAAAAAGGGGCTCTTGAGCTTTGTGTGTTAGCCATCGTTCAAGAAAAGGATTGCTACGGTTACGAACTAACCGAAAAAATTTCGGAATACATTGATATTTCAGAAGGTAGTATTTATACGTTGCTCAGGCGGTTGACAAAGGAAGTGTACTTCACAACGTATCTCGTTGAGTCAACAGAGGGACCATCACGGAAGTATTATCACTTAACCGATAAGGGGAGAGATTATTTGAAAGAGCTAGCCCAGCAGTGGTCCGAATTTTCAAAAGGGGTTAGCGACTTATTAGAAAAGAGTGGTGTTAAATATGACAAAGTATAATTTTTTAAGTGAATTAGAACGACGCTTAAGCAAGTTGCCAGAAGCCGAAAGGCAAGAAATCCTGCAAGATTACGAAGAGCATTTTGCTTTTGCAGAAGAAGCGGGAAAGCTAGAGTCCGATGTGATCAATATGTTTGGAAGCCCGGCTCAAATTGCTAAAGAGATGACCGCCGATTATCACGTGGAGCAAGTAAGAGAAACGACTAATGTGTCGGATATGTTTAGTGCTGTATTTGCTGTTGGCGCACTTGGTTTCTTTAATTTAGTGTTTGTTCTTGGACCAGCGATTGCCATTTATGCGACGATCTTTGCCCTGGGTGTAGCTTCTCTTGCTTTAGTTGCGAGCCCAATTCTCCTTCTTATCTTTAGTGCCATTGGCCTGCAGTCGTTTACGTGGTTTGATTTCTTTTCTTCCTTAGCAGCGGCTGGAATCGGAATTTTTATGACCATGGGAACCTATTATATTATTCAGTGGTCGGTTAAGTTGACCGCACGCTATTTATCATTTAATCGCCGCATGATGAAAGGAGGAAAATCATAATGAATAACCAAACAAAAAACTTTAAAAAATTAGTCTTCTTAGCGCTGTTACTGATTGTGATTGGGATCGCAGGAACCGCTATGGTTGGACATGGCAGTGGTGGAGGAATAACGACCTTAGAAGAAGTAGCAGATGTAACGGATGTTAACCACATTAACATTCGGACGGAGAACCAACGGGTCCGGGTACGATCGACCACTGAGGATCAGGCTCGAGTTGTTTCATCGGGAATGCCGACGGATGCTACGTTAACCGTTGAGGTGTTGGATGACGTGTTAGAAGTTGAAGTAAGGATGCCGAGGCATAACATCCGCATTGGTATTAACTTCGGTGATTTCAGATCTTTAGCTACCCCTCCTTCTCTAGACGTTTATTTACCTCTTGAGATTTACAACTCCATCCGTGTGACGACGACGAATAGTCGCATTGACGTTTCCGATGTGACAGCAACAGAAATAGAGGCCCGCACAACCAATGGGCGGATTGAGGCTTCTCATCTGGAAACAGAGGAGATACTTTTAGAAACCACTAACGCGAGAGTTGAGGTCCGTGATGTCGTAGGGGATGTAAGGGTACGTTCTAGCAACGGTCGAATCGATTTTCATAATCCAACCATTGCGCAAGAAGTGAACTTACAGACGACCAACGGTCGCATTGATGTCAATTTAACTGAAGTACCAGAACATGCTGATTTTAGTTTATCGACCACCAATAGTCGTACACGTATCTTTGGTGAGAACCGAACCCATCAAACGTTTGGAGACGGAACTTACGAAGTGAGGTTGCAAACGACCAACGGTCGGATTACAGTAGAAGATTAAAGTAGGATCAAAACTAAATCTCCGTGAGACATTTCTGTACTCACGGAGATCTTTGAATTCCCCCAAAGCTATCAAAAATAAGATATTTGGGGGAAAAATAGGGCTAAAAATGATTAATCTTCCCCCAAACTACCTGAAAAAAGCGTGTTTGGGGAAGAATTAGTTAAAAATGAGGTTAAAATTCCCCCAAACGGACCTTCTTAGACCTATTTGGGGGAATTTTACGATTTAAGATCAAAGGTTCCCTTCCTGCCTCACCCATTCCGACACGGGAATGCTAATCCCCGTGTACTCGTAAATAAAGGTCGGTAAGTAGGTAAGCAACTTGGCGTAATTTAACGTCTGTTCGTAAAGGGACTCTAAGTTGACCTCGTTATTATGGAGAATGTCGTAGACGATGTCGTAAAAATGGGAAGGAAAGTAGAGCCGTGCGTATAAGAATCGCCATTCTTCTTCCAGCAAGGGATCGTTTTTGACAATGGTAGCCACCACGTCTTTAACTTGATCTAAGTCGCCAGTGGTCACAAATAAATGGCGCATGTATTCGCAGTATAGCCTGGATCGGTTATCTAGAATCAAATGTTGTGGCATAAAAAATTCAATGAGGAGTTGATCTGGTTTGAGGCGAGCATGGCAGAGGGAAATAGTGAAGTTGGTGGATTCAAGACCTGCCATCAACGGGTAGGCTTCTTCATTGAGGTGGATGTAATAGGTGGCTAGGTCAAAGAGGAGGGCGCGTAGGTGAGGAGGAACTTTATCAAGAGCAAGTCCCAACTCTTGTTCGTGAATTTGATTTTTGGCTAACCACCGAGATTTAAAGTGGGAGGCGATGGGATAGGTGGCTGGATAGAGAACGGGAACATTGAGCTGAAAGGTTGAAATGGGATCGTGCAGTTTTAAGTTAGAGCGCAAACCGTAGTAGGTTTCGTTTTGGCTTGTCATGGTCGTCGCATTTTCCCGCGTTAGAAGAAGGTTAAAGTAAGGAGATCCATCAATAAATTTTAAGAGATGAAAAAAAACGGTGTTCTTTTCTTTACCAACTGGTATAATGTACGTGTATGTGGTCTCGTGTTCCATGTAGTAAAATTCGTTCAACTGAACAAGATTGGATGCATCCATGTTGTAAGACCAACTAACTAAATCCTTCATCGCTATCACCTTTAGATTAGTATATGTGGATAGGATTTGGCTTTATGACAGGCAAGAAGAGAAAAAGAGGTTGGGCTTATGTGGTTTAATATCGTATTAGAGTCGGCAATTGTTGCGAATCTGCTCGCACAATTAGTGAAGGTTCCGATTCATTATTTTAAGCAGGGGAAGTGGGATTTTAGTATTCTTATTTCAACTGGTGGTATGCCTAGTTCCCATACGGCACTTGTGGCTAGCCTTGCGACGGCTGTTGCCCTTTATAGTGGCGTGGGGAGCGTTTATTTTGCGATCGCTTTTTGTTTGGCGGGGGTTGTCATTCATGACGCCATGGGAATTAGACGACACGCAGGGAAAAATGCAGCCATGTTAAACAAGTTGATTGCTGATTTGAAAGAAAGGCCGAATTTAGTCAAGAAGTTAAGCGAACCGGAGTATCAAAAGCAACTGAAAGAACTCCTCGGTCATGAGCCGGTGGAAACGTTTTGGGGAATGGTTTTTGGGATTTCTGTGGCGGTTATGTATTTTTGGTTGATTGGATGATTTTACCCAAACAGGTACCGGATCAGATGTTTTTGGATATTTTACTATCCAAAACTGGCTGAAAATCACGCGATTGGATATTTTGGTTAGCTACTTAAGTGCAAAGGAAGGAATTACGATATGTACAGTGTGATTTTATTAGTGGCAGGAACGGGGTCGAGAATGGGTCTTGGCTATAATAAAGCGTTATATCAGATTTCAGGAAAAACCATCGTTGAGCACAGCATTCAGGTTTTTTTAGAGGATGAAAATTGTGGTCAAATTGTGATGGTGACTTCAAACGCAGATTTAGATCAGATGCAGGCCTTATTCAAAAGGGAAGAGAAGGTTGAAATTGTGCTTGGTGGGAAAATGCGTCAGGACAGTGTTTGCGAAGGGTTGAAATACGTTAAGGAAGACGTCGTTCTCGTTCACGATGGTGCCCGACCTTTTGTGACAAGGGAAATGGTGAATCAATGCTATCTTACAGCAAAATCTGGCATTGCTGGGTTGTTGGCTATTCCGGTGAAGGATACCATTAAAAAGGTTCGTCTTGCGGATACGCCATTGGTGGCTTCCACATTGGATCGTAGCGAGTTAGTGGCTGCACAAACCCCTCAATTTGCGCCAACTCCTATTTTACGTATGGCTCATGCGTGCGCGAAAGCAGAAGGGTTTGTCGGTACCGATGACGTCCATTTAATTGAAAGGTATACCGACATGAAAGTTAAAGTCTTACCTGGTAGCCCCATGAATGTAAAATTCACCACGCCAGAAGACATCGTTTTTTTCGAATACGTCCTATCTAAATCCAATGATTTCGGAAATTAGAGTGATCCTCGTTTTGGTCAAAACCGGCTAAATTTTATTTTTTATAATAGCGATGGCGTGTCATATTTAGGGAAAATTTGCTTTTTTTTGCTGAAAACGTTGACACTTGGACCAAAAAATGGTAGACTTTGTGAAATGAATTTTAAACAGGCGGCGGTAAATTTCATGATAGATTCTCCTAAAAGTTACAATTGCATATGTATTCGGTCAAACCACTTAATCTGAAGATCTTATCTTGTGAAGTAAGCAAGATGGTTTTTAAGACGAGCGGTTTTTTCTTTATTCTAACCTAGAAATTAGAAGTTGTGAAATGGAGTCGATTGCAGCATGGAAGAAGCGAAAAATGACCAGGGAAAGAGGAAGCAAGGTATGTCGAAGGCTTTGAAGGCTCTTTCATTGATTAGAGAAATTGGAATCATGATGGTTGTTAATGTGTTGGTTGGATTTTTTGCGGGAATGTATTTGGATAGATGGCTAGGAACTTCCTTCGTGTTTTTACTTATTGGAACCTTGCTTGGAATGATAAGTGGATTTAGGACGGTTTACCTGTTGATTATGAAAATGGAAAGAAGAGGTGATAAAACGTGATAACATTACATGATGATCCAGTCCGTGCTGTGCCAAAGCAGGTTTTGATCACGTCGCTGTTTGTAACAGTGGTTCTTGTGGTGGCTACTTATTTGTTAGGATGGCCGACCTTGCAAGTGCTAATTGGCTTTTGGGTAGGGGTCATCATTAACTTAATTGGCTTTCGCCTCATGGTGTTAGGAACAACGAAGCTCCTTGATAAAAAAGCAAGCGGTACACCTTCTTTTGGAGGAACTGGATTTTTAAGTCGGTTGATACTCTATGGGATTTGTTTGTATGCCATGGCTCAAATTGGCTTTCATGCTTTGATCGGAGCGGCGATTGGGCTTTCCATGGTTGGATTTGTCCTTAAGCTAGCTGGATTCTTTCCCAAGAAAGAGGATGTAAGTAAGTCCAATTAAAAATATGACACATACGAAAGGAGTGACGCGATGGACGTATCAATTTTATTAGATGGAGAAGTTTTAGTGTCAGCAGGTGTGCTGAATTCAGTTGTGATTGTTTTGCTTCTGAGCTTATTTTTTGTCATTTGTGGTAGAGCCGCTAAAAAAGCAGACCCACGTGAGCCTTCAAAGGGAGTCGTACTCTTCTTAGATATCTTTATAAGTAGCGTTGAATCACTTTGTGCAGCTTTAACTGGTGACAAAAAAGGTCGTCATGCCCCGTTACTTGGGATGTTACTTCTCTACCTAGCGATTTCCAATTTGCTAGGATTGCTTAGTCTAACGGCCCCAACAAGTAATTACAACGTAACCCTTTCTTTAGCACTCTTTTCTTTGTTTTACCTTAACTTTTCCGGTGCTAAGGCAAAAGGATTTTTCACCCATTTAAAGGATATGTTTTTAGGAGATTTTCCCGTTTTATTACCACTTAACTTGATTGGTGAACTCTCGAAAATTTTATCTTTATCTTTCCGTTTATTCGGGAACGTTTTAAGTGGTGGTGTCATCACTTTCGTTATCGCCCATTTACTAGGATGGTTCACTATTGTGATCATGCCAGTTTTAAATCTTTACTTTGATATGTTCTCGGGATTGTTGCAGACCATGATCTTCTGTTTCTTACTGATGATCTGGATGGGAGAAACGATACCAGAAGAGGATCAAATATAAAAATACGAATGAATGTGTAAATACAAGGAGGAAATAATATGTTATTTTTAAATACAGCTTTACAAGGAATTACGGATGAGGGATTTGTTTCAGGGATGACGGTATTGGCAGCGGCACTTGCCATGTGGCCAGGATTCTCTATCGCATACGGACAGGGTAGAATTGGTGCAGAAGCAATGGCAGCTATCGGTCGTCAACCAGAAGCTAAAGGTGACATCTTACAATCGATGATCGTTGGTATGGGTATTACTGAGACGGCTGCAATCTACGGAATGGTTGTTGCCTTCGTTATCATCTTCTTTAGTTAATGTATGTTTAACGTCATTAACCAGGTCGTAGGAAGGAGGTCACCATTATGCCAACCATAGAAATCATTCCTGATATTAGGCAAATGATTATTCAAATCCTTTCATTGATGTTTTTGTTTTTCATGTTTAAACGTCACGGGTGGAAGCCGGCTAAGGCTTTTTTAGAAAAGCGCCAAGCCCTTGTGACGGCTGAGTTTGACGAAGCCCAAGCAAAGCAAGCGGAAGCTGACAGTTTAAAGCACGAATACGAACAACATATGATGGGTGTTGAAGAAGAATCAAAGCGCCTCATTGAAGCATCTAAAGCTGAAGGGAAGCAAGCTTACGAGGATATGTTATCTGAAGCACGTAAAGAAGCTGAGTACAAACAGGAAAAAGCAACGGCTGCCCTTGATCAAGAACGTAGGCTAGCCCATGCGAAGATAAAAGATGAAATCGTAGACTTAACCGTTAGCGGTGTCGAGCAAATCATCAAAAAAGAAATGGATAAAGAGGTCCATCAACAACTATTTGATGACTTTATTGCTAAAGTAGGTGGAATCGATGATGCGAAATAAAGAGATTTACATGCAGCGCCTACTTGTGGGAGCCATCGAAGCCAATCAAGTGGAAGTTATCCGTGAGGAATTAAAGAAAATCATTGCTGCATTTCAAGATCAGCCTCGATTTTTAGAGATTTTAAAATCACCGGCTATGACTTCTCAAAAGAGAAAAGAATGGCTTGAAGAAGCCTTTTCTGGTGAAGTTTCCCAGACCTTAGTTGAATTCTTAGTCTTCTTGGTACACGAAGAGGCATTTGATCATCTAGGTAAAATTGAACAGCTTTATGACGGCGCCATTCGTCGTTGTTTAGAGGAGCATTTTAATTTAATGGAAGGTGTGGTTTATAGTGCTCTTCCATTAGAAGGATCCCAACTTAAGCAGTTAGAAGGTGCTTTTGCTAAGAAATTTGATAAGCAAGTGAAACTTGATCAGATCGTTGATTCGTCATTAATTGGTGGCTATCGCGTTGAAGTAGGTGGTCACGTTTATGACGACACCATTGATGTGCAATTACAACAGTTAAAAGAATCGTTAAACGATGTGGATTTATATTAGGTTTCATCATTTAGTAGTAGAATAGAGGTGAGTAAAAATGGACATCAATTTAGAACAGATGGGTGCTAGATTAAAAGATCAGATCAAAAACTACGAAAGCGTCCTAGATATTAGTGAGTCTGGAACGGTGATTAGCGTCGGTGATGGGATTGCCCGCGTTCATGGACTAACTCGTGTCATGGTAGGGGAAATCGTGGAATTTGCTTCAGGAACCGTTGGGATGGTTCAAAACTTAGAGCCTGCTAACATGGGTATCATTATCTTTGGTGACTCAAGGCGCGTTAAAGAGCAAGATGAAGTAAAACGTACCGGACGAATCATGTCGGTTCCAGTTGGCGAGGAACTTTTAGGTCGTGTTGTTGACGCCTTAGGTAACCCAATCGATGGAGCGGGAGATTTAAACACGACAAAAGAACGTCCGATTGAAGTAAAAGCAACGGGCGTTATGGCGAGAAAGTCAGTAGACGAAGCGCTACAAACAGGGATTAAGGCCATTGATACTCTTGTTCCAATCGGAAGAGGACAACGAGAATTAATCATCGGTGACCGTCAAACGGGTAAAACATCGATTGCCGTTGATACGATCATTAACCAAAAAGGTAAAGACGTGGTTTGTGTTTACGTGGCTATCGGTCAAAAAGAATCAACGGTAAACTCAGTGGTTGAAACCTTAAGAAAGCACGATGCGATGGAATATACCGTTGTTGTTTCTGCTTCAGCGGCTCAACCAGCACCAATGCTTTACATTTCACCTTATACGGGTGTAACCATGGCAGAAGATTTCATGTTCCAAGGCAAGCACGTGTTAATTGTTTACGATGATCTATCAAAACAAGCAGCAGCCTACCGTGAATTATCGTTATTATTACAACGTCCACCAGGACGTGAAGCTTATCCAGGAGATGTTTTCTACTTGCATTCAAGATTACTTGAGCGCGCAGCGAAGCTTAACGATGCATTAGGTGGCGGTTCCATTACAGCCCTACCTTTCATCGAGACCCAAGCAGGTGATTTATCTGCCTACGTTGCCACAAACGTAATCTCGATCACAGACGGACAGATTTTCTTAAAGTCTAACTACTTCCATTCGGGAATCAGACCTGCGATTGACGCCGGATTATCAGTTTCTCGAGTTGGTGGCGCAGCACAAATCAAGGCCATGAAAAAAGTAGCGGGAACGTTACGTCTTGATTTAGCAGCCTATCGTGAGTTAGAGGCCTTTGCCCAGTTCGGTTCAGACCTTGACGACGATACCCGTAAACGACTAGCACGTGGAGAAAGAACCGTTGAAGTTCTTAAACAACCGGTTAACTATCCAATTGCTGTTGAAAAACAAATCTGTATCATTTACGCCCTAACTAACGGGTTCTTAGATGATATTGAAGTTTCTGACATTTGGCCGTTTGAGCAACATTTATATAAAACCATGGATAACAACTATCCTGAGTTGCTTGCGCACATTCGCGAAACAAAAGATTTGCCAGAAGCAGACCTTTTAAATGCAGCGATTGAAAGTGCCAAAGAAGCTTTTAAAAATTAGAGAGTAGAGAGGTGATGGTTTTTCATGTCTCAGTCAATCAATGAAATTAAAGCTAAAATTTTAGCTACCCAAAACATGAGTAAGATCACCAATGCGATGCAGATGATTTCAGTTGCCAAGTTAACGAAATCAGAACTGAAGCTTAAAAACAACCAACATTATATGGCATCTTTAAAAACCATGATGGAGAAGACGATGGAAGCTGATGTGGTACAAAACCATGTTTTCTTTCAGCCGAAGGCAGAGAAGGCCTGCACGGCTTACATCGTTATTACGTCAGATCGTGGATTAGCAGGCGGTTACAACAGCAAGGTTTTAAAGCTTTTGGCTCAAAAGATCGACAGTTGTTCGCCAGATGAGTACAAGCTATACATGATCGGGAAGAAGGCCTTTGATTATGGACGTCGGATGGAACTGACCGTAGAAAACGATTATGGATTTATGCCGGATGATTTGATTTATGCCGACATGGTATCGGTGGTTGGTCAAGTCGTTGCAGATTATGCAGAAGGGCGGGTTAATAAGGTCGTTCTTGTGTATCACGACTATGTGTCAAAATTGACCCAAGAGCCAGCCGTAAAATGTGTGCTTCCTTTTAAAGAGGACATGTTAAATCCAAATTTAAGTACAAATTATCTTTTTGAACCGAATCAAGAGGAAATGACGCAAACCTTATTACTTAAGTACTTAAATGCTAACATATATGAGGTACTGTTACGAGCGAAGTTGGCAGAGCATGCAGCGCGTATGAACGCGATGCAAAACGCAACGGATAATGCTTTAGATATTATTAAAGAATCTCAACTCATTTATAACCGTGCCCGTCAAGCGGCGATCACACAAGAAATTAATGAGATTGTTGGTGGCGCAGTTGCGTTAAAGAAAAAATTGTAAAAGGAGGAATGACCAATGGTAACAGGACAAATTGCAGCCGTTATTGGACCCGTCGTTGACGTGAAGTTTGAAACGGGTGAGCTCCCGGCTATTTACAATGCCTTAACGGTTGATTTTGACGTAGATGGAGCAAAGCAGACCTTAACCTTAGAAGTCGCCATGCAATTAGGTGGCGGTGTGGTCCGAACCATTGCCATGGATGCAACGGAAGGTCTTGTTTTAGGACTTCCAGTTGTAGACACCGGGCATCCGATAAAAGTTCCTGTTGGGAAAGAAACCTTGGGACGAATCTTCAATGTTCTTGGAGAACCAATTGATGAAAAGGATGACGTAGCGGCAGAAGTTGCACGTGCTGAAATTCATAGAGAAGCACCTAAGTTTGATGAATTATCAACAACGGTGGAAATATTAGAAACAGGAATTAAGGTCATTGACCTTTTAGCCCCTTATATTAAAGGGGGGAAAATCGGCCTATTCGGTGGTGCCGGTGTAGGTAAAACGGTTCTGATTCAGGAATTAATTAACAACATCGCCCAAGAACACGGTGGTATTTCTGTTTTCGCTGGTGTAGGAGAGCGTACACGAGAAGGAAACGACTTGTACGAAGAAATGACCGAATCGGGCGTTATTAATAAAACGGCCATGGTATTCGGGCAGATGAACGAGCCACCTGGTGCGCGTTTACGTGTTGCCTTAACGGGCTTAACCATGGCAGAGCATTTCCGTGACCAAATGAAGCAAGACGTTTTATTATTCGTTGATAACATCTTCCGTTTTACTCAAGCGGGATCAGAAGTTTCGGCACTTTTAGGACGGATGCCTTCGGCGGTAGGTTATCAGCCGACGCTTGCAACGGAGATGGGACAGCTGCAGGAGCGAATTACATCAACAAAGCAAGGTTCGATTACGTCGATTCAAGCCGTTTATGTACCAGCGGATGACTATACCGATCCGGCCCCTGCAACGACCTTTGCCCATTTAGATGCAACGACCAACTTAGAGCGTCGTATTGCTGCTATGGGTATTTACCCAGCGGTAGACCCACTTGCTTCTACGTCACGTGCTTTGTCACCAGACGTCGTTGGACAGGAGCATTACGAAGTGGCGCGTAAGGTGCAGGTAACCCTTCAGCGTTATCAAGAATTACAAGATATCATTGCCATCCTTGGTATGGATGAATTAAGCGATGAGGATAAGGAAACGGTTCACCGTGCAAGACGGATTCAGTTGTTCTTATCTCAAAGCTTCCACGTTGCTGAGCAGTTTACCGGTTTAAAAGGGACGTACGTTCCGGTTGCAGATACCGTGCGTAGTTTCAAAGAAATTCTAGAAGGAAAGCATGATAATTTACCAGAAGAAGCGTTCCGACTAGTTGGTAGCATTGATGACGCCATCGAAAAAGCTAGCGCTTTGCGTTAATTGAGGTGAGACGATGAAAGAAATGACTGTACGTGTAATGACACCGGATCAAATTATTTTTGAAGGAAAAGCTGGGCGTGCTCACGCCTGTGGTTTGACGGGATATTTCACTGTTTTACCTCATCACGCGCCTTTGGTTGCTATCTTAAAAGATGAAGAGTTTTATATGGAAGACATGGACGGTAAATATACTTACATTGCCATTGATTCTGGTATGATTGAAGTGGCAAATAACCACATTGACGTTTTGGCACAAGATGCTGTGATCTCAGATGAGCGTCACGGCGCTACAGGCAAAATGAAAGCACAACTTCAGGCACGTCGTGAACAAAACGTTAAAAGCCGTGACCAAGCCATCCGATCAGAAATGGAACTTTATCGATTAATACAACAAGCGAATCAATCGCATCACTAAAACAAGCCACTTAAACTGGCTTGTTTTTTTGTTGGAAAGTAATAAGGAAAGGAAGTGTTTAAACAGATAAGAACAGGGATAAGGGATGCGTCGGGATAGGTGGCTCATTCTAGTTACCGTCAATTTAACTTCTAAAGGCGATAAAAAACAGTTTATTACCCAAGGAATTTTTATTTTTTTGTCAAAAATGCTTGATTTCAGACAAAGAAAGCGTTATAATGTTTGACAAGCAGTCAAAAAGGCTTTCGAATCGTGCATCAAAAAGAGTTTAACGTATTTGAAAATGCTTTCATATTTTATAAATGACAAAGTGAGTGTGATAATGAACAAACAAAATAAAAAATGATCAAATTCATATCCGAATTTAGGATGAAATAATTCAAGAAGTAATACGTAGAAATAATGGTTTCAAATAAGAAATGGGGGATTTAAAATTTATTTTTCAGCGTTTTATAAGATATGAATTACCTTTCCATCGTTGCTCACTTTACTAGGAATTAATTTCTAATTTTGTTGACACTTTGGTTAACCCCTTACGTTTCCTCAAGGAAAGAAGCCGACTGTTTTATATCGAGTAAATCAAAACCGGTGAAACTTTCTTCTGAAAGTGCATCATGCAATAAAATGCATCATACAATGTAAAAATGCTTATATAGGAGATGATCGTATATGTTTGAAAAGTTAAAAGAATATGGAACCGAAGAACTTCACTTCTTCAACGATGAAGCATCTGGTTTAAAAGCAATTGTAGCTATACATAGTACAGTACTTGGTCCAACTGCAGGTGGGACACGTATTTGGAATTACGAAAGCGTTGACGATGCATTGTTTGATGTTTTGCGCTTATCCCGAGGGATGACTTATAAAAGTGCAGTATCTGGTTTAAATTTAGGTGGCTCAAAAGGAGTTATCATTGGAGATCCAGAAAAAATTAAGAGCGAAGAGCTTTTCTTAGCTTATGGACGTTGTGTAGAGAGCTTAGGCGGAAAGTTTACGACCGGAGAAGACGTTAACATGGCTGAGGAAGACGTTGAAATTATGTCTCGAGTTACGAATTACGTTGCTGGTATAAAAGGTGAGGGGAGAGGTGGAGATCCTTCGCCACATACAGGCCGAGGTGTTTTTAGAGGGATGCAAGCAGGTGCCGAGCAAAAATTTGGTTCGAAATCTTTAGCAGGTAAAACCGTTGCCATTCAAGGTTGTGGAAAGGTTGGCTACACCGTGTGTAAGTGGCTACATGAGGATGGTGCAAAATTAATTGTTTCTGATATCAATGAAGCAGGAGCAAAGCGTGTTGCAGAAGAATTTGGAGCCACAGTTGTCGACCCATCTGAAATTTTATTTGTTGAGGCGGATGTTTTTGCACCATGTGCCATGGGTGCAGTTATTAAAGCTGAAGATGTATCAAAGTTTAAGTTTAAGTTGGTTGCTGGTGCTGCTAACAATGTATTGGTTGACCCAGCTGCAGGAGATGCGTTAGATAAAGCAGGAATTTTATATGTGCCTGACTACGTGATTAACGCAGGTGGCGTTATCTCAGTTGCTTTAGAAATGCAGCGTGAGCACGTTGACGGGTTAATCGATGAAAAAATGGACGGCATTTATGATAATGTAAAGGCTGTATTAGAGTTTGCTAAGCAAGAAAACCTTCCAAGTCATCTCGCTGCGGATGCGTATGCGCAAAAAATTATTGACGATAAAAGAAAAAGTAACTAGTCCCTTAAATTAAAAGGAGGAACACGTAAATGAAAGAGAGAGAAAATTTTAGTTCCAGGCTTTCTTTTATAATTGTATCGGTTAGTTGTGCGGTTGGTCTGGGGAATATATGGCTTATGCCTTACAGGGCAGGAACTTATGGTGGTGGACTATATGTTTTACTCGTCGTATTATTTATTATTATCTTCGCCATCCCTATTTTGTCAGCTGAATATGCCTTAGGGCGTGCTAGCCAGCAATCTGTAGCAGGGCTGTTTCAAAAGCTCCAGCCCCCAGGTAAAAAATGGCATTTGGCAAGTTATTTTATGATAGCTGGTAATTATTTATTGCTAATGTTCTACGTATTAATATGTGGATTTGCCCTCATGTATTTATACAAAGGGATAACGGGAGAACTTATCGGTCAAAACCCAGAACAAATTCAAGCAGCCTTTGGTAATTTAACTGGCAATGCAGGGTTGTCTGTCCTCTTAACCGTTATTATTTTAGCCTTCGGTATGTTCGCTTGTTACATCGGATTAAAAGGCGTTGAAAGAGTTAGTAAATACATGATGGCCGTGTTTTTTGCCGTCATTCTTGTACTCATTGTTCGTTCACTTACGCTTCCAGGTGCGATGGAAGGACTAAGGTTTATTTTTGTACCTGATCCAGCTGGTTTTGCTGAACACGGCGTCTTTAGAATCATACACATGGCCATGGGTCAGGCGGTATTTTCTGTGTCGGTAGGAATGGGCTCAATGGTTGTGTTTGGCTCATATATTAATCGAGAAAGACGGCTACTTAAAGATGCATTTACGGTAGGAGTAATCGATATATGTGTGGCTCTTCTATGTCTATTGATGATTTTCCCTGCGGCCTTCGCTTTTGGGATCTCGCCAACCGTTGGTGAAGGGTTACTCTTTGTCGTGATGCCAAATGTATTTAACCAAATGCCTGGTACCTATTTGTGGGCTTTGACTTTCTACGCTGGTCTTACGTTTGTTTCTATCTCCACGGCAATTGCTGTTATGGAAAACGTCGTTGCTTTAGGTATGGACAAATTTGGCTGGGAGCGTAAAAAGTCGGTTATCATTAACTTTGTAGCACTTATCATCTTATGTTTACCGGCTGCTTTGGGACGTAATGTATGGTCTGCCTTTACCGTTCCGACCTTCCCTCACATTGGCTCCTTCTTTACTTTCTTAGTTATGGAATTGATTATGCCTTTAGGTGCGATTGTATTCATGCTATTTGCTATGAGTAAAAGAGGTTGGGGATGGGACAATTTCTTAGCCGAGTTGAACACCGGTGAAACCGGTTGGAAGGTTCCAACGACAGCTCACTTTTATTTAGCATACGTCTTACCAGCAGTATTAATCTTTATCTTTGTTTTCGGTCTTTTACAACGATTCGTATTTTAGAGTATTACTAGATACATTAGGAGGTAACAATGATTAGAGATTTTGAAGCATTAATGCAGAGTGCTAAGGGCAAAGGTGAAAAAAACATCGCCATCGCAGCTGCTGAGGATCAAAACACGATTGAAGCATTAAAAGAACTAAAAGAACACATTGATGTGAATTATTTTCTTATAGGTGATAGCCAAAAGATCACTGAAACTTGCGGGCAAGTTGGGCTGAATATTGACGCTGTAACGGTTATCCATACGGAAAGCGATGAAGAATCAGCGGCAAAAGCCGTAGAGCTGGCTGCTAAAGGAGAAGCGGATGTTCTAATGAAAGGTAAGCTTGGAACAGCAACCCTTTTAAAAGCAGTTCTAAACAAAGAGACTGGCATCCAGCTAGGCGGGCTTATGTCCCATTTAGCGGTACTTGAGAGTCCTAATTATCATAAGCTAATGTTTGTTTCAGATGGTGGAATTAACACAACGCCTGATCTGGAAAAGAAGAAAGCTATTTTAAATAATGCGGTTGATTTCATGCATAAGCTTGGTTACGATAAGCCAAACGTAGCAGCGATCTGTGCCGTAGAAAACGTTAGTGACAAAATGCAAGAAACAGTAGATGCCGCGGCGATTGCAGAGAGCAACAAAGCAGGTGAGGTTACTGGTTGTCACGTAGAAGGCCCAATCTCTTTTGACTTAGCCATTAGTGCTGAGTCAGCAGCACTGAAAGGCTTTGAATCAAAAATAGCAGGAGAAACAGATTTCTTCCTGATGCCAAATATCGCCACTGGAAATGTTATGGTTAAGGCACCTTTATATCTTGGTGGCGCAAAGATGGCTGGATGTGTGCTAGGTGCTAAAGTGCCGATTGTGTTAACATCACGAGGAGCCACTGCAGAAGAGAAGTTATTATCGTTTTTATTAACATTAGCAGCAAGCTAAACATTTTTATATCGAGGAGGAATTAAGCAATATGAAGAAGCTTTTAACAGGTAATGAAGCAATCGTACAAGGTGCTTGGGAATCTGGTGTTAAGTTTGCATCTGCCTACCCAGGTACACCAAGTTCTGAGATTTTAGCGAACTTTGTACATTTTGAAAAAGACATGAAAGGTGAGTGGGCTCCTAACGAGAAGGTTTCTCTAGAGGCAGCTATCGGTGCATCGATTGGTGGTGTGCGAAGCCTATGTGCGATGAAGCACGTTGGTGTAAACGTAGCGGCAGATCCATTATTCACCTACTCTTACACTGGGGTAAATGGTGGGATGGTTTTAATTTCAGCCGATGAGCCAGGCCAGCATTCTAGCCAGAATGAGCAAGATAACAGATGGTATGCAGTTTCTGCAAAACTACCAATGTTTGAACCTTCTGATAGCCAAGAAGCTAAAGATATGATGATCGCAGGTTATGAGTTATCTGAAACGTATGACTCACCAGTTTTAATGCGTGTAACGACTCGTATCTGTCACTCTAAAAGTATTGTTGACTGTGGCCCAAGACAAGAGGTAACTGATCAGAAATACGAAAAGAATCCTGCAAAATACTTAATGGTTCCTGCGATGGCAAGAGGCCGTCGTGTGGTTGTAGAAGATCGTATGAACAAGCTAAAAGAGTTCACAGAAACGACCCCTTGGAACCGCATTGAGCCAAGCAAGAATGGTAAAAAAGTAGGTGTGGTTGTTTCAGGTATGTGTTACAACTTTGCTAATGAAGTATTTGGCGACGATGCATCTTACCTAAAACTAGGTTTCACTAACCCATTACCAGACAAACTGTTAGCTAAGTTCTACGAAACAGTAGACGAAGTTTACGTTATTGAAGAGAATGATCCATACTTAGAAAACTGGATTAAGGCTCAAGGCTTTGAAGTTAAAGGTAAAGACGTATTCCCAGCTTACGGAGAAATGACAGCGGATGTTCTACGTATGGCTCTTCATGGAGAAGAACTACCGACCATCCAATACGATGACAGCATTGTTGTTGGTCGACCACCTACCTTATGTGCGGGTTGTCCTCACCGTGGATTCTTCTATGAACTTTCAAAATTGAAAGACGTAGCGATCTCTGGTGATATTGGATGTTACACATTAGGATTTGCTCCTCCTTACAACGCGATGGACACCTGTGTCGTTATGGGTGGTGCCTTCTCGATTGCTCATGGTATGCAAAAAGCATTTGATATTTCTGGTCAAAGCACACGTGCGATTGGTGTAATGGGTGACAGTACATTCTTCCACACGGGTATTAACTCTCTAATGGAAGTATTCTACAATGATAGTAAAGCCATTAGTGTTATTCTAGACAACCGTATAACTGGTATGACAGGTCAGCAAGAAAACCCTGGTTCTGGTAAGCTACTAGGTGGTGCAGAAGCTAAGGCGATGGACATTGTAGACATTGTTGAGTCAATCGGGTTTAAGCACATCTTTGTCATCGATCCGAATGATCTAACGGCGATGAAAAAAGCGTTGAAGGATGCTATGGCGCTAGATGAAGCTTCTGTTATCGTAACCGTATGGCCATGTGTATTAAAAAATATGGACGAAGAAGAGCAAAAGGCATTTAATAACCCATTTACTAAAAAATACGAGGTAGTAGCTGATGAGTGTATTTCTTGTGAGCTATGTATCAAGTGTGGATGTCCTGCACTTTCTATGGATAAAGGAACAAACAAAGCAGTAATCGACAGACCACAATGTGTAGGTTGTGATGTTTGTGCACAAATCTGTCCTACAGATGCCATTGTACAGGAGGCTAAGTAATATGACAAAAAGTATACTTTTAGTTGGTGTTGGTGGTCAAGGGACCATCCTTGCAAGTAAGCTATTAACCTTAGGATTAATGCAAGCTGGTTACGATGTGAAAATGAGTGAGATTCATGGGATGAGTCAGCGTGGTGGTTCTGTTTCTAGCCAGGTTCGTTACGGAGATAAAGTTTACTCTCCTGTTATTGAAAAAGGTGGCGCAGACATCCTCGTTTCATTTGAAAAAATGGAAGCTCTAAGATGGTTAGAGTATTTACGTCCTGACGGAAAAGTAGCTCTAAATGACTACGAAATCAAGCCGATGCCAGTTGTATCTGGTATGGCAGAATACTCTGACAAAATCCTAGCAGAGATCCAAGCAAACTCCAAGGATGCCATGGTTATCAATGCTTTTGACGAAGCGATGAAACTGGGTAATCCGAAGGTTCTTAACATCGTATTACTAGGTGCAACTGTAAAAATGATGGGACTAACAGACATAGACTGGAACGGCATCATTGCTTCTGAGGTTAAACCAAAGTTCGTTGAATTAAACCAAAAAGCTTTAGAAGTTGGAATGAGTTTAGTATAATAAGTTAAAGCCTTGGGCAAGGCCCCAAGGCTTTTTCTAGAATGAAAGGAGAAAAAAATGGATCAATTAATTTTAGTTATTAACCCAGGTTCTACTTCTACTAAAATAGGTGTGTTTAAAGGTGAAGAGTCACTTTTCACAAAAACGATCGAGCATGATCACGCAAAGATACAGGAATTTCCTACCATAGCTAGCCAAAAGGACTTTAGATTAGAGTTTGTTTTAGAGGCCTTGAAGGAGAATAACATCAATCCGAAAGACTTTGGTGGAGTGGTTGGTATTGGTGGACTTTTGCCGCCGATCGAAGCCGGAGGTTATCGAGTAAATAAGGAAATGGTGGATCTTCTTACAAATGAGGTAGGCATTGTTGCCCATGCCTCTAACTTAGGTGCGATTTTAGCAGACCTTATGGCGAAGGAAGCTGGTTGCGAAGCGTTCATTTACGATGCGGTTTCTGCTGGAATTTTACCTGAGATAGCTAAAGTGACAGGTATCCCACAGATCAAGCGCCGCAGCTTATCTCATGTTCTTAACTCTCGAGCACAGTCCATCCAGTATGCCAAGAAGGTTAACAAAAAGTTTGAGGATTTAAATCTGGTTATCGCTCATTTAGGAGGTGGCGTATCGCTATCTGTCTATGAAAAGGGTAAGCTAGTGGACTCGGTTGGTGATGACTTAGGGCCATTCTCTTCTGAGCGTGCTGGTGTAGCGCCTCTTTTAGACTTTGTCGATTTTTGCTACGATAATAACCTAAGCAAAAAAGAGGCTCAAAAAAGCATCCGCGGTGGTGGTGGACTCAAGGCACATCTTGGAACTGCCAGTTTAAAAGATGTTGAGGACATGATCCAAAAAGGAGACAAAAAGGCTGAGCTTATTGCAAACGCCATGTGCTACGGCGTTGCTAAATCCATTGCTAGCATGGCAGTTGCTGTAAATGGTCAAGTAGATGCGATCATTTTAACAGGGGGCATGATGCATTCTGAGTTTGCATCAGGTGAAATTAAGAAGCGAGTTGGCTTTATTGCGCCAGTAGAAGTTATGGCAGGCGAGTATGAGCTAGAAGCATTAGCTGCAGGTTGCTTAAGAATCATAAACGGTTTAGAAAAAGCAAAAGAGATGTAGATTAGATGAATAAGAAACGTTTTTTAGCACAGGTATGTGTTTACGTATCTGGCTTATTCATACTAGCTTTAGGTGTGCCATTTGCGATTAATTCCAATTTAGGAATCTCGCCTGTGAATGCCTTACCTTTTGCTGCACATTTATCCAGTGGCGTAGGAGCAGGGTTAAGTGTAAGTTTGTTTTTTGTTGCCTGTGTTTTGTTTCAAATCCTTTTGCTAAGAAAAGATTTCAAATGGATTAATGTGACACAAATTCTCTTCTCTTTTCTGTTTGGTTATTTTCTAGATGTGACCATCTTTCTTATCGGTGACTTCAACATCCCAACTTATTTGGGACAGTTAGTCATGTTATTCATCAGTATGGTGTTAATAGCAACCGGGCTTTCTGTCTATTTAGAAGCAAAGCTGATCAGCTTACCATCAGAAGGCGTGATATTAGCCATTATAGAAAAGTTTCCAAAGTATACGTTTCATAAAGTTAAAATTGCAATGGATTCTATACTCGTAGCCATGGCTATTGCGACAACGCTTATCTTTATGGGTGGCGTTTATGGTGTACGTGAAGGAACTGTTATTTCTGCCGTGGCGATTGGAAAACTAATTCCGTATGTGAGAAAACTTGTGATTCCAACGCTTGATAAAGCTGGTTTTTACAAACTGATGAAATAGATTCTTTGTCAAGTTGTGTTGACAAGGCAAAATAGTGTAAGATGAGTGATGTGATTGCCGTTAGGCAGTGGCATCACTCATTTTCGTCAGGCAATTTAAAAGTCCCATTGATCAAATCTTGAGCGGATTTACCTGTTTTATGAGCCATTTTTCGAGTTTAATTCCCCTAATGAGTATGAATCGAACCTTCCACTTGATTACTACTTGATTCTCTCATTTTGGACAGTGTAAATACTTGACATAGTGCCAATATTCACGTAAAATCATGGCATGGACACTAAGTTTGATACTGGGACAGATGAAGTTCTACCATACAGTTTAGTGTTTAAATACTCGATACATTAGGAGGCAATTATGATTAAAAGTTTTGAACAATTAATAGAAAGCGCTAAAGGCAAAGGTCAGAAAAACGTTGCCATCGCAGCAGCTGAAGATGCAAACACGATTCAAGCATTAAAGGAATTAAAAGAGCACATTGATGTGAATTATTTTCTTGCAGGTGATAGCAAAAAGATCACTGAAACTTGCGAGGAAATTGGACTGAACATTGATGAAGTAACAATTATCCATACGGAAAGCGACGAAGAGTCAGCTGCAAAGGTTGTGGAGTTAGCTGCTACTGGTAAAGCAGATGTTCTAATGAAAGGTAAACTAGGTACAGGAACCCTTCTAAAGGCAGTACTAAACAAAGAAACTGGCATCCAATTAGGTGGATTGATGTCTCACTTAGCGGTGCTTGAGTGCCCAAGCTACCACAAACTAATGTTCGTTTCAGATGGTGGAATCAACACAACGCCTGACTTAGAAAAGAAGAAAGCTATTTTAAATAACACGGTTGATTTTATGCATAAGCTTGGTTACGCTAAGCCAAACGTAGCAGCGATCTGTGCCGTAGAAAACGTTAGTGATAAAATGCAAGAAACAGTAGATGCCGCAGCGATTGCAGAGAGCAACAAAGCAGGTGAAATCACGGGTTGTCACGTGGAAGGTCCAATCTCTTTTGACTTAGCCATCAGTGCTAAATCAGCCGCACTTAAAGGTTTTGAATCAAAAATCTCTGGGGAAACGGATTTCTTCCTGATGCCAAACATCGCTACTGGAAATGTGATGGTTAAGGCGCCTTTATATCTTGGTGGTGCAAAGATGGCCGGCTGTGTGCTAGGTGCTAAAGTGCCGATTGTTTTAACATCACGAGGTGCGACAGCAGAAGAGAAGTTATTATCGTTTTTCCTAACGCTAGCAGCGAGCTAACTAGTTTATCCTGTTGCGTGAAGAGAAATAGTGTAAAATAAGTGATGAGATTGCCGCTAGGTGGTAATCTCATCACTTATTTTTTTATTAAAAATTATAGATAATTGCGAAAGTCGAATGTTTCATCAGACACCCTGGGTATTTTAGGAATCTGGGTGATTTTCACCCAAAAACTCGATTATTTTAGGAATCTGGGTGATTTTCACCCAAAAACTTGATTATTTTAGGAGTCTGGGTGATTTTTCACCCAAAAAATTGATTATTTCAGGAATCTGGGTGTTTTCGCAATTACTTAATTAAAAGTTATAAGGAAAGGAAGTCGCCTCATAAGCTAATAAAGTGATAAGTGGATAAAAAGGATGGGGTAGAATGAGGATTCCAAAACACATTGGTGTGATTCCCGATGGGAACAGACGATTTGCAACTGGGCAAGGGTTACAAAAAAACGAAGGATACGTGCATGGACTAGATCCCGGTGTTAGGGCCGTTAGAATGGCAAAAAAATATGGCGTTTCAGAGTTAACGTTTTATGGTTTTACGACGGATAATTGTCGCAGACCACCTCTTCAAATCCAAGCGTTTCAACAAGCGTGTGTGGAAGCGGTTCGGTTAACTGTCAAAGAAGGAGACGTTGAAATTTTAGTCATGGGGGATGAAGATTCTAAGTTTTTTCCTGACGAATTACGCCCCTTTTTGAAGCCGACGGCCTTTGGAAATCCAAAACTAAGGGTCAATTTCCTAGTTAACTACGGCTGGAAGTGGGATTTGAAACACATCGATGGTGGGCATGTCACAAAGGATTTGAGATCGAAGGACATTTCACGCATGGACATGATCATTCGTTGGGGTGGCATGCGCAGGCTATCAGGTTTCTTACCTGTTCAATCGGTTTACTCCGATTTTTATGTGATAGATGACCTTTGGCCGGATTATAAAGATCAGCATTTTATCGATGCCATTGAATGGTATCAAAAACAAGACGTGACGTTGGGTGGTTAATGATAAAAAGCGGGTTTATTTCCTAATTTCTGCTCGCATCATGGTGAAGTAGTCGCCTTCGTTTAAGGCGATGGTGATGGGCTCGTTAAAGTTTTGTTGATGGATGATGTGGGCGTCGATGGGACGGCTACTCGTGTGGGTCGAAAAGTAGCCAACCTGTTCTTCTTTAGGAAATAGGGTATAAATACCAGGGGGAATGTCAATCCCGATACGGTAAGTTCCTGCTTGTAGAGTTCCATTAACAAAGTTAGGTACGATGGCATCGTCGATTAGAATTAAAGTAACGTTATTAGTGGTTACAAATTCGTCATCGTGGATGGTCACAATGGTGTGGTTTTCAAAATGTTTTTGCCAGATGACCTCAGAGACCATTAACTCTCGGCTCCGGGTTGATAAAATATAACCTAGACGGCCTTCCTGGGCAAGTGCTAAGTATTCACCTGCTGGTAAGTGCAAACCAATCGCAAACGTAAGAGGATGATCTGTGATTGATTCTTTTTCACAATTTGCATCATCCGCCACAGGCGCTAGTACAGGAAGGGCATCTTGGTCGTCTTCGGCTTGAAGTTGATCTGTCCGATCGTTTGTCCAGTTTACAATGAGGGCAGTGATCAAAAACAAGGCAATCCATGCCCACCATTTTTTATATAGGGGCTCTTTTTCTTTTTTGACTTCCATGACGTTCCACCTCAGTTTAAATGATTTACGATTGATTTTAGTTTGTTAAAAATGAGGTCAAACTATGCAAAATTATTCGGTTGAAAATGATCCTCTTTTTTAGTGAACAAGAGCATCAAATGATCGTCAAATTTAAAAAATGAAATTTTCAACGATCATTTTTGACTCAAAATATCGCTAAATGATCGTTAATTAAACGAATTAATCGATATTGCGATCATTTTTCATGAATAAGAGTTGCCAAAGGTCGTCAAACTTTAAGAATCGGAACTCTAGCGATCATTTTTAACTCAAAGCAGCTTCAAAACAAACGAAAAGATACTGCACCTTTGCGAACGCTTCTTAGCTTTCACTTTTGATGCAGTATCTTTGTTGTTATTTATGCAGAAACAAGTTGATTATCCCTTGCAACCCTTGAAAACACAGCATAATCACAAGAAATATGGTTGAATTTACTACTACGGAAAGAACTTTGATATGCTACCCAAATTCTTGTTAGCAATAACAATGGGTAGCTAAAACATACTCATGCCGCTCCACCAATAAAACAAACAGAAAAGCGAAACTGCCAAATATTGCAGGGGAAAATAAAAATGCCGTAATCTCTTTAACTGGTTACGGCATTTGATGATAGTTGAAAGCGAAAAACAATAGGGTTATTACTACCACATAGTCTATATCTTAGTGCTAAATTATTTCAAATTCATTTTTTGTAAACCTAATTAGCCCATCGTCACGCATTTTACATAGTTCATTAGACATGGCACTGCGGTCAACGCAAAGATAGTTTGCCATTTCTTCACGGTTAAACGGAATAGTAAACTCATTTGCCGCGC
>Ga0131853_10003621_pt1 | contig 27746 bp, 16 predicted proteins | sample TergutLab28metaG_FD_92764 | JGI IMG/M metagenome (GOLD analysis project Ga0131853, IMG submission 92764) | Labiotermes labralis P1 segment gut microbial communities from Petit-Saut dam, French Guiana - Lab288 P1 (version 2) (version 2) | ecosystem: Host-associated > Arthropoda: Insects >...
ATTATTATTATTATTATTATTATTATTATTATTATGTCGCTCTCGCGGATGTTCATTTACCTCAAGACATGCTACAGTACATAACTTTCATCATCAGTTTCTACCTTCTAATCTATCCGCACGTTCCTTAACTTTCCTGTGGCTCACACAATTACTACCACATTGAACCGTCCACTCTTCCCTAAACAGCAACTGTCTACACCCTCTGACCACATAATCGGATCACAGACTGCTGACCTTCGATGACGTCAACAGGCAACGACACAAAAAGATTTTAAATGTGCTACATCACACCTACGAAGAACGCAGAAGACGACAGACAACGTACTAAGAATACATTTGTATTTAAAAGGAGAGTGGGTGAGAAGGACGGGCAACATTACTCTATTTTGGGATTTGACGCCATGCAGTTCCGTACTGAGTACTAATATATTGCAGAAATCTGCTGCTTCCATCGTCACTCTTGTACCCTTACGGACTTTGCAGCCTAATGGTAACTGTATGTAACAGCTGCTGTAAATTTTCAAAACTCTACATTTTCCCCACCGTGTATTTATTTTTTTTCGTACGATTCTCAGAACAAACTACGATTATTTACTCACGCAACACTGACTGACTGGTCTCACATCATTTAGAACATTTCGTTTAAAAATCAGTTGATATGATTCCTAATGAACGATATTCCAAAAACACACCCATCGCAGTAACATCACCCATTACATCTGCATTCCAAGAAAAGATCGGGTGAAGAAATTGCACTTTCGCTAGCTGAACTACAACAAAATACTAATAACGAGGGCACTTGACTGTTGTTAAGTTCTGGTTTTCACCGCTAAGCAAGTGACGTTCGGGTGTCCAACAATAAAATGGCAATTGCAGTTAAACCTAAATAATATACAAGGCGCGTGTTCTGGGTATGCCAGCAGAGAACTGGCCAGATGCAGCAGTAAGCCTGGTTCCAAAATTAAACGGCCGTCTGTTCGATGCTATTTTTAAACCCCAGCAACAGAAGAATAGAAAGCAGTACACCGAAGAGAAAAAGACTTTTACACAACACAGCCCCACAATAAAAGCGATTCATGTAAACTTTGCTACATAAAACAACACTCTCTCCTTCTCTGTGGATGCCTTGGGTTGATCTATTGTGCGATTACATATTTCAAGGCATCTGGAATATTTTTATAAAAGTTAAATTTCAATATCTGTCTGGTCCTACGTGCTAATTTTAACGGTGTATCTACTGAATTCTCTTATCAATGTCTTCAATTTTCCTGCTCCCTCTCATTCATGGATGTCACTTTCCACTGTAACGTAAATAATGGAGACACACTGACAGAATCTTTCGAAGGCGCTGCTACAAAGCGTGCTGTCTCAAGACAGTAACACGTTTTACGTCATTTAAAACCGATTTTTAAATAATTACTGAGACCTGCGAATTCACTGCAACGATATCAATAGACCGACTTCAAGATGATGACTGATAATCATCTACGTAGTCACTAGGGTGATCAAATCAAAGAGAATGTAATGGGGAAGGCATGTGGCATGCATGGTAGGGAATAAAAATGCTTAAGTGGTTTTTTGCTGGAAAACCTGAAAGAAAGGATTCGCTCGGAAGCCATGGGCGTACATGGAAGGATAATATTAAAACAAATCGTACAGAAATAGGGCCGGAGGATGTGGAATGGAGTCACGTGGCTCAATGGAGGGGCCAGTGGCGGACTCTTGCACACAAGGTTCCATAAAGTGCGGAGAATTTCCTGCCTACCGGGGGAAATATTAACTTCTCAAGAAGGACCCTGCTCTACGGAGTTAAACAGCCTCCACACGCATGCGCACAAACACAATTTTATAATTCACTACCAATGCAGCTATCTTGCGGCACGTTTTGACCTCATGGCCTAGCGTAAGTGAAAATTACTTATGCTCGGTTATAGCCATACGATTTGTTGCTAAGAGTCTCTTACATAAATATTTAACTTACTCAACGGAGCAGTCCTTCTTGAGAAGCTACAACCGGTCTTCAGCTAGTCAAGAAATTCCCCTCATTTTATGGAACCCGAAGGTTCATTTCCGCATTCACAAGTGCCTGCCAACTGTCCTTGAAACAGTCCAGGTCCGAGGCTTTGTGTGTGAACACTTCGCAACATGATACGTTTTATGGTGAGGAGTTTTAAGCACCTCGCCCAAACCCCAAGCTAAAGGACCACCTCTTGTCGTCTGTCCGTGACTGCTTACTCAATATATTCGCAGCTAACCTCCATCGAAGGTCGTTCCTCCATCCGCAACGAAAGGACGCGCCATGCCGTGGTGACAGGGACCCCGGGACCCACTTATCACGGCTCACATTAATACACACGTCACAAATGTCTCTCAGGAATTCCTATTCAACAGCGAAACCAATAAATCTAATTGTATTTTAACGTCAATAAACTACATTTACTGTACACACGCCGGAACATGTAGCAAACATGTAAAGGTACATTTTGAATTAAAATAAACCCGTGTTGTGTTCGAATGAAAAAGCGTGGTTTATTTATTAATAAACACAACGGGGTGGAAACCATAAAGACTGCACATAACGTTTTCGTTTCCAAAATATCTTCTCACTATAATCGCCACTTACTACATGTTATTTAATTTAATTGTAATTCTAAGCCTGTATATTCTGCAAGCCTTCATGCAACAACCATAATTTTTGTGTTGTCTTTTATCTTCAAATTACTAACAAAATTTGACGTTCATAGGGCTGTGCCTCGCAACATATTTCTGTAGTAAAACCAACTAGATGCATCAATGTCTCAAATTTATTGTATTGGAGTAACACTCTACACGTTTCGGACGGTCTTTCCGTGTATCATCAGGAGTTCAAAACTGTACATACTGTTTGACATATGCCTGTTGCAGTATGCGCAGTTTTGAACTCCTGATGATGGACGGAAAGACCGTCCGAAACACGTAGAGTGTTACTCCAATAAAATAAATTTGAGACATTGATGCATCTAGTTAGTTTTACTATAGAAAATTACTAGCAAAATGTGGTCAATTATGAGTTCTATTAGACGCAGCAGTGTAGTATTTGACTCTAGTATGGTATGCTATTTGTCTCTGGACAGATATAAATGTGCGTATGTGTACAGACGGTTACCACACAACTGGATACTCATACACAAACCACTCAGAGCTATATGTTTTCTTTTATGTTTTGATCAACAGAAAAAGAAAACCCAGTCACAAAATAACAAGCAGGTAGAAGTAATTAAACGCAATTAATAAAACTATGCCAAGTGACACGCCACTGAATAAAAGGAGGACGCACTACGATCTTGACCGACATTTCGAGTTATTTTTAGAACCAACGTCTCGATGCGGTGACAACGAAAAAAACACTCTTGCACCCGAACGAAATCAAGCATCCGTCGTTCAGTCAGTCGATGCACCCCATAAACATACGAACAGAGGCACCGCCAATCACAACTATATCTTCAGACAATGTCTTTTGGCTTTTTTTTCCGAAAGCCGAAACACGCAGCACTTTTGGACAATGAAAGAACTGTCTGGAAATACACTTGTGACAGACGGCTGTGTGCCGTTTAGGCACCACAACTAGTCTTACCCGCGCCCTACAAAGGTGCACGAATTACAGAAACTTCGCAGACATTGAGGAGGGCGTGGAGTGGACTGACGTGGCTCAGGACAGTGTGTGGTCGTGAGCAATTTCGTGTTTCATCCCGCCATAATTCAGGCACTTCTGACATCACGGGACCATCTTATTCGTGTTTAACCAGCCGTCGTGACACACCTGCTGTTTTACCTTGCGGTCATCTTTAACCTGTCGGTCGCCATGGTTTTGAATCAGCACTGCCAACATGATAATTGCTCGGCGATAAATTCCCCTGATATGATCACGATCCGTGTACGTACCGTAACGAATTACACGCCACGCAAACTTATTTTCCGACCGACAGTCGCATAATTGGAATTTTATGAACTTGGCGTATGGTTGTCCCGCGTACACACTATTTTCTTCCATGCATCCTTACGGACAAATGCTTCAAACAAATGTCAAGCGCTATATCCGTCTTGCAGAAGGTGTACTTTATAAGATGGAACTTACCCGAACGGGATACGCACAGTTCTTTCAGATCATTACTAAGTGACGTCACAACAAGTCCATGCCTTTCACATTCGTAGATATTGACAGGAACTACACGAAGAGGAAATAACCTTTAACGTGGAATAAACCCAACAAGTGCAAATACAGATGCGCAAATTTATTTTATTATAAACAGCGTAGCCTGCTACATGTTTCGGCCACCTATTGTGGCCATCTTCAGGGATGCGTGCTTGGAGGAATGTAGTGCATAGAAGGTCAAAACAATTTACAAATATAAAATGTTATTATTTGACATTTTAACAAAGATTTTAAATATTTTATTTAAAAATTAAGATTTTATATTTGTAAATTATTTTGACGTTCTGTGTAATCATACATCATTCAATAAACCCCTCCCTGAAGACGGCCACGGTAGGTGGCCGAAACATGTAGCGGGCTACACTATTTATAATACAATAAATATGAACATGTGTATATGCAGTTGTTTGTTTAACATTCCATAATGAATTATCAGCGCATGGTCATGAATCATTTAAAATTACCTTTACATTGTAACAGACCGTCAAATGCACTTCACTGGTATTCGAAACAAGTTGATCAAGTGCACTGGCTTTGAGTGTCGCGGACGAAGGAACTTCAGTGTATGGTGCGAAGTTTTGAAACGACGAGAGGCAAATTTCTGTCGAATACGTTTACTGACAAGAATAAACTTAAAATATTGGCAGGATATTTTGGTAATACAGGGCCATAAGCGTTTGGTGCGTATCTGAGGCGTCAGAAATATTTTTTTTTTACCCTAAACTCGCCCTGTTTTCTTCAAGCCTTAATACACAGCCCTTTGTTGGTAACGACTGATCCGACGTGTGGAGGCAACTCCGCAAAAAATCTGGATATTTCACTGCATGCCCTCAAATCAGTCACAGCTACGTTGCTGACTATATTTACCGACAATAGAAGATGAAGTGTTTCAATCACGACACAGCCTGATTCATACACATGGAAAGCTACGTGGCTTCAAAGAACACGCCATGAGGCGGAACACATCGCCACGCGACTAAAACAACCCAAATTGTGTTTGCGTGCGGAAGCCGGTTGCTGCGTGGATGACGACCTAATGGCCGTGACCTACTCTGTTCCCTTTCTCAGGCATCATGTCGGTCCGTGAGATGCACCGATCATTTAACACTCAAAACGACTGGGCATATAACAGCATTACATTATCTCGCCAATTTCGAATTAAGCTCTCAATCAAATTATTGCACGGGAGTTTCAGTGACTGGAGAAAGGCAAATTCAGGCTAAAAGATCTATTTCTAACCCGTCATAAAAGCATCAAGCACTTCTGGCGTTCCACTGCCAAAAGCATCTGCCAAATATTTCAAGTTTCTTTCTTTCAGGAAACTTTTTCGACTGAAATTTACCTCCCGTGGTTTCAATCTTCCCAACGACAAAATCATGTTGCTGCTGCGTCCATGATGCCCAAGGGCAGTGTACTTGATACATTTCTTCCGAACACAAGTGAATTACATTGTACCGAGTCTCTTCCAGTGTAAAGGCAATGTCCTTTTCATACATTTCCTGTACATGTCAACCGAAATGAAAGGCTGCGATGCATTAGATCAAGTGACGCAGAACTGTAGCACCGTTCAACTACGGTCCTAATTATGAAAGTACAGGGGTACCGTCTACATGACAGACATGATTTTATATTCCTTTCAAGCATTTGCCACGAATAATGCATGGAAGAAAATACATGAACATGGGGCAACAATAAGACAAGTTCGTCACCTTTACCCTAACCAAATTCGTACAACTTCCCACCGCTATAGGGAAGAATTCCTACACTGCGTAATATGGGAATCGGACAACGGCATACTTCAGTTTGTATCCCAACAAAATGTTTATGGATTTCTAACGAAAAAATGCCAGCAGCACTCGAAGGTTCGGCATCGCCAATATTACAGCCCGACAATGGACATAATCACAAAGCAGTTGTATCCACCTTCCATCGTCACAACCATTCTTGACGGCCTGTTCTGTTCTGCTCAACGGCGTTCAACGCCTCGAGTCGTTCGAATTCCTGCAACTTAATACACAGGGTAGGACTTCTCGGAATGGGATATCGCAAGGCCTCTTAGCTACGAAGAACAACACAAATGCAGAAAAACAGCAACATCCATCCATTGCTTGATTGGAATTCGAAATCAAGATCCCAGTACGCAAAGGGAGGAATGGCTTCCGCGAAAACCCGAACCTGCTCCATGTGATTTAGTAATGTGCGGTTCGGCCAATCAAAAAGTCTACCCAAGAAGACCCAAGAACACAAGATGAACTGCAACATCTGATTGGAGATATTTTTGTGCTGTTCCTTTTGGCTTCTAAAGCAAAGTGTTCAACCAGCAGACTGCAGAAGTTTGTGCAGAATTATGGAGCCTGTGTTGAAATCTGACATGTAAGGACGTTGTGCTTACATACGGTGCAAGAATTGTCAGCATATCGCATTCCGTTCTGGGCACTCGGCCACATAACGCCATGTATTTAACGTTCCCATCATCCTTTATATTGCCAAGTGGTGTTTATTTGTTGTCTAGTAACTTACAAAACTTATCTACTTGCATAAACGAATATTTATTTCTATGGTCACAATACTAACATGCATTCTGCAGTACATTAGGAGGCAAGGAATTAACCATCTGACCTTGAAATACAATAGAGTTAACCGAATGACCTTGGAACACAAAAATAAAAGTTTAAAGTTTGACATGACCTGTGACTCCCATTAATCGTCATGATTTTAAAAAACAGCCAACAAAAAGACAAGACGTCATGGGCATATGAATGCAGTACTGAGACATTTGTTAATGCGCAGTATGCCGTTTAATAAGATGACAGAGAACACAGAGCCCTGACACACAAACGTCTTGAGCAGACAAGACTCTTCATGAAGTAAGTTATGTATGTTACACACCAACTGATAATCCAACGCTAATTGTACAGCTGACACACATTCTGACAGAAATTAACCTTTTGGCGCCGGAATTTTTTTTTATTTTAGCACACCCTGTATATAAAATGTGAATAATACAGGAACCATATATGTTAGAATTATGAAACAAACTGCATTTTGAAGGAAAAAAAACGGAGAGTATATACCATGTTTAAAATAGTCAGTACCTATATTTGTTGAATAAATATATAAAATGCAATTTCAGAGGTTAGTGGTGCGGTACGACCACTATAGCTGACATAGGCGTCAAAAGGTTAAACACCGACTTGTTCCCTGCCACAATATGCAGACCTCAAGCATGTACATACTGTATAAATACTGCCGAAAATGTTTCTTCACAAAAACCAACAACCCTTCCATAAAAGGTGATTATTGTGGGAAAGTAGTCTCCTTCACTAGGAGGAAAGTCAGTAACTATCATTTCTACAATGCTGTCGTTACAAGTCCATCATTCGGAGTAAGTGGCACCGCCCCCCAGCACGGTGGTGGTGCAGGTACACTGCCATAATCTTGCATTCATTAGGTGCACCGTTCGAATCTCCGCCGTGACACAGGGTTACCTTGAGAGAAGCTTTTTCGTGTTACCCTCCATCCCTCCAGCCGAATAAAAAAACACCTCAATTAGGCCACGACCATTTCCTTCCACATCCTTTCCAATTCATCATTCACTAAACAACCTATCAACATTACACAGTCTGAGATACCAAGAGCTTCGTTACACAAACCACCAAGATTTATGCATGCGTGTATACACACACACACAGCGTTTTCATTATGTACGCTCGGCCTAAGCGCTGAACTGGGATAGGCTGGCTCACTTTTACAAATAAGTTCGCAGTGTTAAAATATGAAAACCCCATGCAAACATACATATAACAGCCAGGGTTGCATGTGTTACGACACACAGTGTGTCATCCGAATACTTTATACCGTATATTAAGAATTTTGTAAGAGTGTCATAAACTAAAATGTAAAACAAATTATAGAAATAAATTCTATTATAAAATCTCCTGTCAATGCCCATGGTCATATTTTTTAGGGCACACGTGACCTTAGATATAAGTACTTCTAGGGTCATTGGTTGCAATATGTATTATCACCAACTACAAGCATCTTATTAATAAAAGCTTGGATTATAGTAAAAAAAGAGACTAATTTAGGCCCAACTGTACTGTTCAGGCATAGAAAACTGCACAGGTTTCCATTCTGTGAAGAGGTCACCAACTATATTATGAACTGCTGCTAACAGCAAAACTGATGAACATGAAGTCTAATTCATGTTCTCCAGCAATGTGTAATGCATGGCATCATAACCTGAACGCTGGCCTGACATGCAGCATGCAAATGGGACACTGGACCTGTAAGCCTCATCACTGCACCATGATTACCATATCAGAGTGTACCAGTTATTTGTGAACTTCATAGAACTGGGCTGAAAGTAATTATGGGCTATTTCATGGTGCGATCATGTAATTCACGTGGAAGAAACAGGCTGACATGAGACTTCGGTAACGTCAATATCCCAGACAAGATCTGTGCATAAATATATGTCAGGAGCAGCTTGTTCAGCTTTTGAACTGAACAGTACTACACAAGCTTCATGTCTCTACGCATATGGGGGCATGGGTGATGCCACAGTCGGTTGAGGCACTGCGTCATAAGACGGGAGGTTCCGGGTTCGATTTCCGGCGGTACTTGGAAATTTTGAAGTGAGCTATTCCATCGGTCCGCATTCAGTAGCCCTAGAGTCCACTCAGCCTCAAACAGAAATGAGTACCGGCCAGCACGTAAAGCTGACAAATTCGCCATCCTAGTTGTGCCGAATGTCAAAGTTAGGACAGAAGCCAAATATTCCATCCCCTCTCTGAGCCTTCATAACTTGTAGTGGGAGAGCTTTACCTTTACCTATTATACATATGAGATATTATCCTAAATTTTAAAGTGAAATGTACTGTCAGACCTTAATTAGTCAGCTAAAATGTTGAAGACACGTACTGGCCAAAGGTAAACATGCAGAATTTGCATCAAAATTAGTAAATTCTTATCATACTCCCAAATGGCCATAGAATAAACATCAAAACATTTCATTCTTTCTCTATCTTATCTTAAATAACTTCCCATTTGTTTAACAACTGTATGGAATCACATCTTGGTCACACACACAGTCATTCAGACTTGTACAGAAGTGATCACTTTCAACAAAGGAGACATCTAACATACCTCCAGCGTGCACACACATCTCAGAGATATGTACTATATGTACAAAGAATAGGATTCATCATGTTCCCTGACCTCCAGGTCCAAATAATGACATATGACTTAACACTCCAGAGTGAAGAATAACTTTAACTGTTCATTTAAAATGGAGACAAACCAAACACATGAAATATTGTACTTGATGTTCTGATTAAAATTTTCAGTGTTATGGGGCAGTATAACTTTAAACAAAGTGTCTGATTTTGATTCACATAAAATATAACTTCACCTCAGTCTGGGCCTGACTGTTGGTCTCATAACATGAGATCATGCTCCTCGGCCAAAAAAAAAACAGCCTGAGGTTTCACACTTGCCTTTCAAGAGCCCACATGATTTACTTCCATAAAATTAGTTACTGGAAGAAAAGTTACAAACAAACCAGGTCTCTACTGAAGTTCACAACCATTACTATTAAACGTGCAAAAGACAATTTCCAAAATGCCACCATGTCATTACAGATATCAGCAATTAGCTAAACTGTATCACTTAAAAGTACAGGGGAATACTGAATGTAACCACCATGTTTCATTAAGAACATCTACATACAAGCCCTAAATACAATCCTTTCTTCAAGATGGATAAATGTGCACCAGTCTATTCAAACAATGTTCACCTTTCTTATTACAGTGACCAAGAAACTACGAAATAAACAACACCTCCATCAACCAGTAATATATGTTCCCATACAATCCCTTGAACTGCATGTTTTAATACATTTAAAATAACTGTACTCAGATGTTAATAAAAACAGAAATACAAGTACTGACTGTGATCCATTATCCACATACAGATAAACATTTTAATTGCCACACTTTTGGTGCAAGAAAATGTGGTACTGAAATGGAAATTACATACAATATCTTTACACAGCAGCTTGTTTCACCACAAATTAACAAACTGTTCCATCTCCTCACCTGAATCCTGAACTACATCAAGAAGCATTACGGACATCCAGTGCAAAGTGTGCGAAGTGCCAAGTGGTATACTAATCTATAAGATGCAAGACAAAACACACTACCATCTAAAGGAAAGCAAAGAGAATGTGCGCGGTGAGAAGGGTGCAAACATCAACTACTCAGACAGACACTAACACTACAACAGACGATGGGCACAGCTATCATCTAAATCTGCACTAACTCTCTAGCTAGGACAGTAACGTGGTGCGAGTAATTCCACAGTCCTGGAAAGTGACCCTGAATCTTATGTATAAAAATATGGATACAAAGTAGTGTGTTTCAATGTGTCTGTTGGTCAAAATGGGGAGATGGGGATAATGTAGTCAGAATAGTGACTGGGCTACAGCAGGGGAAAGAGATTTCTCTCTACTACAAAGTCCACAGCCCAGCACTGGGGTCCAGTGAATACCAGAGGTTACTTAACCGGGGGTAAAGTGGCTGGAGCGTGAAGTTGACCACTCACCTCCATCTAGTATTGTGATAAGGTAAAGAATTTGTGAATCTACATCTCTGCTCTCCCTCCATGCCTTCATGGCATGGAAAGGGACAACCTCTACATTATTGGTTCAAATGCAACTGGTTAATACTTTGATCAAATTATGCTTCTGGATCATCCAGTGCTCAACAGTAATGCAGGATCACACTGCTTGGGAACACAGGAACTGCCACACTAAAGTTCACTTTTTGTCTTCCAAACCTCAGTGCAGTACATTACTAGCACACTTGTTTTTAGTGACAATGTATAAAAACACTTTCCAACACACAATATGAAAACATCTTTTCTTCATTATTTGCAGTATTTCTAAGATTCACAAAATTGCTGCTTGCTTGATCTTATTGTCCACCAGTGAACAGAAGGCTATATAAATTTGTTAATTACACACCACTATCAAAGACATTATGTAGATGTATTAAAGCAGAGTTAACCTCAGCACTAGAAGGGGGTGAGCAATCAACTTCATACCACCCACTTCCACCCACGTGAAAGAGTTCCTAGTACTCAGTGGACAGGACAGTAGTTGGGATCCAGGGCCAGTGCAGCTGCAGTGGTGAGAGAAAAACCTCTGTCCCTGTAAGGAAGTAAGCCCCGGTCACCAAGCCCACAGCCAACCACTATGACTGAGGTATCTCGTGATTTAAATTTGTTACCCTAAAATGTTCATATAAAAGAACTTCATAACAGAAGAAATCACGGTGTTTTTAAACAGAACTTCAGAGTGAAGAAATGAGAATATTTCATACAACTCGAAGTGCTATAATAAACAAGAGAATATTACATTGCAGTTCAAATTATTACTAAAAGGTTCATGACAAAAGTTCATAACTAACAAGATTTCACAAATTTGTATGTGGTAAGATGCTGTAACTTCAAATCTCTTTTTAAACACTGTGTACCCAACAGAATGTATGAAGTTTAAAACCCTAAGTACTCTGAATCCGAAATTTCTCTTACTAAAAGATATGAACTACCCTAAGAATAATGCTGCACAATTAACATGACATGAGATGCAGAAATGGATGTCATAGAGTAAAATAATTTGTTGTTAATTAGTAACTGTAAAATATGCATTTATCAAGTATTAAAAAACTCAAGTTTTATCTAACACTCAAAGCAGCTACAATACAGACCAAGAAATTATGAACTTTTTTCAAAATTAAATGGAAACCTAACACAGGATAGAGACTTAATTTCATCCTTGGAAAATTATAAAGTCATGGTCACATGCAGTTCACTTCACACTGGTCACTTTCTCAGGTTCAGTATGAATACTCATCACCACAAACCAACTAATCAACAGTGCCCACCTCCTCACCCACTGGCTCGCTCTCAGACTCGGACATAGTTTGGGTCTTCAAAATAGTGTACAGCTTAGCATAGGGGGCCTTGATCACCTTCAGGACGCGTATGCACCAACAGAAAAACAAGAAAAATAGGCAGCATTAAGCCAACCTGGCTTGTAACTCCTCATTCTCTTTCACTTATCACGATTCATTAGGATACCAAGAAACTCTATAGAGTAATTCAGCTTGTTTTCATCATATAATTTGAGTGGTACAATTTCATGGCTACACAGTGTCTTATGAACTAAAAGTATAAAACTAAAGAAATATATACTGCAGAGAATATCTGGAACTAAGGGAAAATATCAGAAGCATTGAAAGAGCTGTACAATGAGTGCACCACCAATTATTATGAAGTAATACATTTGAGGAGGACAAGATGAGTAAAGCATGAAGTCTGCATAAGAGAAATGTCAACTAATTATAATATTTTTACAAGAAAATATGAGGAAGGAAAAGACCACTTGCTAGACACAAGTACAGATGGGAAAAACATTCAGTCTGCTTAAGGGAACAGGCTGAGAGGGTGTGGACAGGAATAAACTTGCATGTTGGTGGCAGCTGTGTTTACTAAGATTACTTTACGATGCTGCAGTTATAAGCATTCTGTAATGATCAGGACTTAGAAGTTTAAAGGTACATGAAAGGTACCTGCTGAAGGGATGGTACTGGTGACAGTGATATGACATGACAAAAAGCAATCACCATCAGAACTACACATTTTAAGTCAGTTTCACTGTTGCAATCCCAGTAATGATACCACTATTCATCATCATCATCAAAAGCAGCAGCAATATTAGAGTTAATGAAGAATAAGAAACTGAAACAGGACAAGTTTTCATTGTCATCATCAGTGTCACCACTACCACCACAACACACTGGAACACCCGTCACATAGTTTGAGCTTTGGACCTACATTGACTACAGGATCAATCTGGTACTATTACAGAAAGATCACAGCTTTAATGGTAAAAATTACCATCAATAACTGTACACAAAATTCTTACATGATGAAAACAATTTCAATTACTGTCCAGAGACCTTCATCCTCTATACTGCAACCAATATATAGCAGTACAACTTTTGCAGCAGAACTAAGATGGCAGCCAAATTAACTACACACAGCAATAACATCACAATCTTCTATTCAAATGTGTCCTGAAGAGTCACATATGTTATCACAAACTTTAAAACTAGCACTGAAGACTGCACTCAGCAATTCTCAACACTGAACTCAATAGACAGTAAGACTCTATTTCAACTCATAAACAACATAATGCATATCAGGACACAATACTGCCCATACAGGAAATTATAACTGGCTAAACAAATCAACCGTAACATGAAATGTTATTTGTAATATGTCTTTACTTGTGCACAGAAGATCCATGTCTGAACTTCCAACTTAACATCTTGCCTACTGTACTCATAAAATTACTAGATTAGCATTCTACATAAAGTTTTAATTCATACGACATAAACCCAAATTAAATTCAATTTGCAAAACAATTTTTAGTGTGCACCCTTCATAAGTAAATTTGTAAATCCATCATATAGTTTCACAGATCAAACATGCAGATGACCACAACTTCCCCTACGCATTCCTTTCATGCTCCTTATTCAAAGAGTAAATTAGCAAGAGGGATACAAAGGCAAGGAAAGGGAAAGAAGAGGAAGGAAAAAACAGGAAAAGGAAAAAAGGAAAGGAAAAAAAGTAAAGAAAAAGGAAACAAAGGAAAGAAAAAGGGAGATGCACTCTACACCCAGTCATCAAAACTATGCCTAAATTCAAAGTTGACAGTTAACTTCAAAAGAAATAGCTAGTGTACTCTTTCTTCTCCATTAAGGAGCTTATCATATGAGCAACCTAGCTGCTGGATATAATAGCATGTCTGGGCCCTTATGTTGTTATTCTACAACCTCTTCCTCCCTCCCTTTACTATAAACTTTGTGCATGGGCATTCACTTTTAATTGTGGGTGATATGTTGTTGGGAAGTCCACAAGTAGAAAAATTCAAGAATAAGATCATGCATTCTGAAAAAATATGCATCTACTCCTTTAATAAATTATGTATTTCTTTCAACTCTCTTCACAGAGTTCATGTTTTCACTCACACTGTTCACATTGTTTGTACTTCTCTGGGGAGGCAAGGTATTACATTAAACAAAAAATCCTTAATTTGTGACATGTTAGTATATAGGGAAGACGCAAATATAAGGTAGTGCATGGTGGTAAGATGCTGAGATGGTTCTGATATTTCACCACGGTAACATTTGGAAACATTTTTTTCTAAAAGTTCAAACAAATAAACAAAACTGCAAATAGCAAATATGCAAAAACTGTCAACTGCAATCTTACCTTCTGAAATTTCCAGACACACACTTGCATTAAATTTACATAAGCTGCAACTTCAAGTATGACTAAATCATGAATATAAATGCATACAATCAGAAGGCTACAAGACCTTAATTTAAACTGAATAAGAATAAATCTGACAAGCATAAGATGGCCACTATACTTTAGCTTCTTAAAATGTAATCCATTAATCAACTTACCATAAGCCTCTATGAGTTTAAAATACACTTTGCTTAAATCAAAGAAGTCAAATATGATTAACCAAAACCACAGCCCAGAATCAAAACATGCAAAGTAACAAAATGTGAAATTCCAAAAACAATCAATTACAAGAGAAGCAGTATTTCCATTATATCAAACAATTCTGTACAAATACAGACAAACTTTCGTGACTCTTTTTGACTGTAGGTGCAAGAGCAATAGTTCTTTTTTTTTAATCAGATAATGCACCATTCACTGTAATCCTGTGCCAGAAAGAAGTACATCAACAAGCAGAGACTTCTGGAACATTCCAGTAAAAATGAAACAAGAATAGTGGCATTCCTTACCTCCCATGAGTCACGTTTAAGTTCTGTAAGGTCTGTCTCATCTGAAGCCCGACGTTCACCTTTCCCACCTGGACCAGACTCGCCTGATTCATCATCCCACAGTTCTGTGTCTGATTCCACAAGCTCATAACCTCGTGACTTAGGGTCCATTTCCTCCAGCTCACCATATAGATGTGGCACCCACAGAAGCAGGAAATTATACAAGTCATCCACCCTGAAAATGACATTGTTAATGCTCAAATATTACATCAAAGCAAAAAACTAAATCAGATCTAAGTTTATGGGATACGTTTTCACCTGGCCACTTTTTCATACAATGAACATTCTTTTAAATGAACATTCTTTTAACATCTCAATCACTAAATTCTCATCTATTCCTTACACAAATATTTACTACCTTTAAGAATAAAATGCATGATTAGATTAATATCACAATAAACAAATATATCTGAAATCTGTGCTATCTCTGAGAACCAGCAGCTTGATTAGATTATTCTTTATTCTTTATTCCTTAAGTGTATTGGACCATGCATCATCTTGATATTTGAATAAAGGTTGACCAACTTGATGACACTTTCGACATCCGAAACATGTTGAGCAGTAAACTGACATAATAAAGCAAGTGTCATCAAGTTGGTCTACCTTTATTCAAGTATCTTTATTCCTTATTGTCATTCAGTCCACCCAGTCACAAATCTGACATAAGACACATCAAGCTGTTTCAGAATTCTTCTATTTACACTAGCATGGTTTTTACGCAGCTCAGGCAACACTTGGGCTTGGTGGTCTGATAAACCTAATTCTATTACTGTTGTAGGTTCCATAAAATTCTTCTTGTTTATTATAATTACATCTATCAAAGTGTTTGTGTTTTTCGTTATTCTAGTAAGGGATTTGACAGTATTTACTAGATTATACCTCAACAGTAAGTATGTTAGGTCTTTTTAGTTGCCATCTTCATGAAGGAAATCTATATTCCACTCACTACAAAGTATCAGAATTTTATCTTTCGTAAGTACTTTCTGAATAACTTACTCTAACTTACTTAGAAATTTGTCAAACTGTCCATCTGGTGATCTACAGACACACAATATACATAGTTTATATCCAGGCAGTTCTATTAATGACATTTCAAAAATGTTTTCTTCACCTATACCTGCAAAATAACCTATTTCTTTAGTTTCGAGACCATCTTCTACATAGATACCAGATCCACCACGTTCACTACTACTGCAAAAGGTGCTTACTAAATTAAAATCAACAATATTAGTACAATTTAGTTTCTGATAACTCTGCCAGTGTTCTGTAAGGCATATTACTAGCACATTAAATAACTTTATCTGCCCCTTTCAACATTCACTAAACTCAACACCCCAACATGAAATTCATTCCTCTCCTTCACATATTAGTGTTATATAATGCTACTAAATTCTGCAATTTATCACTTAAAAATAAGGAAACCACTGAAAATAGGATGAGGAAGAGGAGGGGGGGGGGGAATAACAGCCAACCAGGCACAAAGAAAAGAAAGAAGGTTAAAGTACAAAATAAAAAAGAATAGAAAATACTCATACTAAAGTAACTGACTAATAATTCTGTAGATAATATTAAACACAACACAATGCTATTCATCTGAAAAGAGTAGTGCATGCCTAACCCTCACCTATAATGTGGGACATTGAACCAATAATGTAAATTCTACTAAATACAACACAATGCTATTCAGATGAAAACCTTATGCTTACACCTCACCTGTTACGCGGAACACTGAACCAATATTCTGGCTTCATCTTCTTTTTTCCATATGACATAATAGGTGTTGACTTTGGAATCTTCTTGTCCATTGGTCTGCCCATGCGAAGTCTTAAATACAGAGGAGGGTCTTCACATGACCTAGCAGGTCTTGGGATCAGTTCTGTTAACATAATGAATCAGCACTGCCTCACTGCATTAACTCAGGACAACTAACAATGAAATTAAAAAACAGAACTAGAATTTATTGGTTACAAATGAAAAGGAGGGTTTCGCAACAGTATAACAACATAATTTTGTATGAAGAGATGTAAAAATCTCTATATACAGTCAAGCAACACTTTGCGTGTTCTTGCATGTAGCTGGATGCAACCAACAGAGTATTTGTATTTCATCACTTATTCACTCTGCAAATATACAAAATTTTTTTCATATTAATAGCAAATGACCAAAAAAAGGAACAATGACAAAAAATTCTGAATATTTGTGGAGGAGAAAGTATGAGCATGAATTGAACACCATTTTGAGACCAGATGCAATAAATTACCAAATGTAATTAAAGAAACAATCTTCGTGTTCACAGTATTCAAGTACCAATCTGTCAACGACTGCTCATAATTACTGTCAACTAGTCATGCTTTGAACTGCATAGAACAGTTACAGGGAACGTCAACAACAAGGCACAAAGAACAATGCCTCCTTCAACTTCCCACAGTTCATATTAAGTTTCAGTATTATGGTACAGCAATAACAATATGTGACATAAAATATATTTTCTAGAGGTAAGTATGATAAACATAAAAACACAAAGATGACACACACAACCTCAAGTACCTCCAATGAGGGAAAAGCTCAGAAAAAATCATGAATTGACAATGAAAGACCAAGTTACTTATTACAGACTGACACTAAACTTATTCAAAACATTTTAAACACTAATGTCTAGCAATTCACAATCACAGATTCCAGTGTTTCTTTCTGGCTGCGACCATGACAGTGTAATGGTAAATTATGACAGCAGAAGGAGTGTGTGATTATTGTTTTCTACAACACTACTGCTACAGCAGTGTACAGGAATAAAGACAACCAAATTGAGGAAGCATAGATTCAACTATTAAGCTTTGTTACATTTATATATTGTACAGTTCTGTGCTAGATCAATATACACGGTGTAACACAGTACACCTTCCTGTGGGATAATGTCTATCACACTTTTTCTTCAGAGCATGAACACCTGGAATGCTAGTGACTATATTCAGATGTCACAAAATCTAAGAATTTGTTTTGTATTCAAAATGCCTTATACAAACCACAGGATACAAATGGTTTGTACATAGTTTGTTATCTCACATCCCCTATTATGTATGGCACAGCATATTATGCGAATGATAACAATTATGACAGCTATGCATCTGTTTAACACATCTGTCAAATGAACCCAATGAACCATGGTCCAATCTCACAACATTGTAAGAAAACATTAGGCCTATATATTCCAAATGTAACTACATGACTATAACAGAACTGTGGTAAAGGAACTAATAATATCAAATACACCTTTTAAAGACAGTGCAGTGAATAATAATATCTGCAGACACTGACCTATTAAACAGCTAAAACCGTACATGATGTAATTTGTGCAAAGCATATTTGGACAACTTGAGCAATTCTAAAACTTATTCCCTCAACAAATCAACTTCAAAAGACTAAAACAAGTGATTTAAGGGCTAATATGTTATTTGTACACCCATACCTTTCTTGGGAGCAATTGGAGGAATGAAGATTTGGAAAACAGACTATATGTGTAAAATATGACATATTTCATGTCTTCTTTATCACAAATTTTATGACACAAAATATCAGTTAGATTCATAGTACACACAGTGAGGTACCCAAAACACAGAAGCGATAAAGTGTAAAACTTGTGGTTCTCATATGTGTCAACAGCAGTAAGATGTGATAGTGTCTGAGATCAGACACTTCCATTTTCATTATCACCGAAATGGTATAATAATTTGTACTGTAACAAAATGTGTAAAAGTTATTGTGCAAATAACTGTCATATTAATGTGCTATGTGAATTAAATACATGCAATATTAGATGAGGGAGAATTGACACTAAGGAGCAAAATACCACAGCTCATTCATACTTCACAAGCCAAGTATCAGTAAGAGGAAAGCCACAAGCACAAACACATAAGCCTGGAGAGAAGATGCAGTTAATTAACATACACACTGCTGAGTTATGGTTGGTGTTATGCCTTTAAATGCGATGTCTTAAGTGATGTAAATAGTAATAGGATACAACACATCTGCAGCAACTCCCACACAAAACAACAGCTGAACTACAACTTGCATAAATAAATCATTCTAACAAAAATTTTTAATGTTCAATACTGAGGATTTCCAATTACATCACTGTTGTTCAACTGCAGGATTTTAATGCAAGAATTGCTGGATGACAATCACTGCTGTTCTCTTCACAAATTAAGTCTAAGAATGATCAGCTAGCACATTTTAAATTAGTAATGACATCCCAATAAATCATTTTCATTAGGAAGTTCAACACTGAATTTTACTATACTTCTGATTAAATTATTTTACATCCCCTAATTTCAAACTCAGCACATTACTTCACATTACAAATTCAGATTCCACTTAACACATTAAAACTAAAAGTTACTAATACATGTAACGAAGCACAGAACATGACAAGTTCATGTAGAACAAGCAATGAAACACAGCCTGAGATTTGCTAAAAATTCATGTCCATTCTGTTGCCTGTTTGGTAATTAAAAGAAATTAATACAAAATTTGTTATATACCAAACTTAACTGCCATCTTCACCAATTACTGACAGGTCCAGAGCACAACTTATACTTTGCCAGTCAAAATGCCATTAGTGATACACTGTACACCATGAATTTCTATGAGAAAGTGCACAATACTGCCTGAAAAGAATACAATCTCCTGTTGGATTTCTTGAAGTTAGAAGTGCAATAGTGTTAGACTTGCCTTCCTACAGATCTCATGTAAATTCAAATCCTGAACCCAGCCTACAAACATAATTGAGTGCTACAAGATTGCATTACATACAGTGCACCCAAACTCAGTGCCCCAATATACTGAAGTATTTTGTTTCAACCTAACAAGAAATGCCCTGCCCAAAAATGGCCCAGTCTGTGTTTTGTGAAGTATGTGGCATTTACTGTGTCCTATGTAAATGTATCTTCCTTGCACCATGGCCATGCAAGGACACCAGGCGCAACACAATTAGTAAAAAATTAAATATTATTTTTAGTAGTTAAAATGCATTCACGTGTCTATGCGCTTTGTATAAAAACTCGGTTAGAGTTATCTTGTTTCATAAAAAGTAACATTTATACAGCATCTTCACACCAGGAATTTGTTTACTGCTGAAAATAGAAACAGTATATAAGTCATGCCACATGATTAGCCACAAACACAAAAGTGCACATGTTTGTTCATAGCAACAAAAACAGATAATTCAACATTAAAGGAAAAAAGACAGAGAAAAAAGAAAGGAAAAAAGACATATACAATTGCTTTAGGTGTGCACATACACAGCAAAGAACACACTCACTTAAAAGGAGAATAATAATGTGTAGTTAAAATTCTGAATAATGAATATATGAGAGGAGTTACAGGCAATGTGGATGCAATATAACTAGAAACTTGCTTCCAACAATTTGTGCTGAAAGGTCATATCTGTATAACTCTGATATATGAGTGGGTTTACCTCAAGTTCATGATTACTTCCTTCTACAATAATAATTAAATAATAAATACTATTAACATCTATGATAAAGAAATTCCTCTTAAGCATGTACGATAAATATCACCAGTTGTCATATTCCACATACAAAATATTCACAAATCTGACAATAAAATACAATTTTGGCAGCAAAAGAGAGTAATTTATATGAAACAAGTTGACTGTGTATAGTAAGAACACTCTGCACATTTTATCAGTTCACAAAATTGAAAACATTCAAATTCCTGTTATCTAATGGACAGTCTTGCAATATCTAACAATTTATATAATGTAAATATTCAAAATTATATATACAGTATATATTGTATGTATATGTAGATGTGTGTGTATGACCTACTCATTGTTTTTCATAAACTTCTCTACCTTCTATAATATCCAAAGATGTTAATCACACACCCTAACATAACAGAGGAATACATACAAGCCACCTTAATATTATCAAAAAGCAACATTTAACTTTCCATAAGGTTGACACTAATGAAATGCAGAGGGAAAGTTTCATGTTAAATGGAAGATCATGGTTATGGCTATATAACTGTTAGCAGTATAATCTCTTAGGAAAGCAACTTGCAGGAACTGTTATCCTTGCTCTCCTGCCTGGAGACACCTTTTATCTTATCACACCATTCAAGATTCTTGACATTAATTTAGTATAAACAGAATTAATAACATAAAACCTCATTCTAGGTGCAGCATTCTCTTCACTCTTTTTAAAAAGCTATCCTTTTTTAATTAATTTTTTTAACCATGCCAAGGACAACAAAATGGGTGGTGAAGATGGCATGCACAATAGCATTCAGAAACATACATAGGATATTTGTTACTGACTTAAAGAGAAGAGAGAAATTGGGAGATCTAACACAGACAGAACAATGATCTTAAAATGCATCTTACAGAAATTGAGTGTGTAGATGTGGGCTGGACTCATTTGCTGGAGGGAAGGGTCTTATGATGGGATCTTGTGAACAAAATAATAAAGAAAACTTTGGGGTTGCACAGAAAGTAGGAAATTTCTTGGCAAGCTAAGTGACTATCGACCTCTTATGGAGGACTGTTTTCCATGAAGCAGGTGGATGAATGTATGGATGAGTGAGTTAGAAACTGCCAATATTAAATATGCAGAATACTGTCACATTCAGACCCATACCACATTACAGACTGCCAGCCTCTCACATCACTGCAAGTTGACTCTACAGACCACATACAAAAAGTTCTAATTCCCATTCAATGATAGTCATAAATGATTGAAGGTTATTTCTTGTAAAAATACGTTAAAGAAGTTGCATACTTTTGAAACAAGAATACAAATAGTGCTCAGTACCTCCTGAAAAATTTAATATACGATGTTGAATGACTCTGTCTCTATTGAATTAGTTCATATACAAGAAGTTCTAAATAGTCATATACATGCACAATGAATCTGCATGTCATTAGGTCGAGACAATGCATACAGATCCAAATGTCATTTTGGTCATTCTTCTTAACAGAAGTATACATGCAGGAACCAAGCATGATCTTGTGGTATTAATACAACCAGTCACACACGCAGCACAACCACAATGACAAACAAACAATAGTAAGGTGTAAACACCTACCCAGACCTTCAAGTAGAGGAAAATTGGGTGCATGGACTACATTGAAAACAAAGAAAATGAATAAAAAAAGAAGAAAAGAGAAAGAAATATCAAACAATTAGTTTCTTTTGACAATTTTGAACACTAATTAAATAATACACAAATAAAAACTGTCTTAGTTTTCTGCGAGAATTTGTGTTTGAATGAATGACAAAACTTCTGGTGTGCTATGGATATGTTTGTCCTCAACCACCTGTCAGTGAGTATTACTGTATTAATCCTGAAAATGATTGCCATGCCTCACTCACTGTACTAAACTTCTCTATTACCAGCCAGGCTTAACAGGATTTCACTTCCACTTATACAATTACCAGTTTTATTACTGCACTAGGAATGGACACTACTGAAATTTACAAAATCCACTATTGGATCAAAAGAACAAAGAGGGGAAAATCCCATACAGAACAGCATACATACAACGACAATTTCATCACATTTACCTTTTCATCTATTCATGTATCTGAATCTGTAATGATTGTTAATAATGGTTATCTGAATTACTCCTCTCTAGTCCCAGATGTACCAGATGGTTTCTTCTTTAGACTTCCTGACCATAATTTTGTATGTATTTTACACCTCTCCCACATGTGCTACATGCACCATCCGTATCATCTTTCTTGATTTTAATTCCTTCAAAATATTTGGAGCAGGATATACTGAAAGTGCCATGCCCTTTTTGCTCATGAAGAAAAAATCTCTACTCAGCACAAATTTCAATGACTGAGGCCTGGATACATATGCCTACAGAGTTTAAAATTTGTAAATAATAAATAAGAAAACCTGGAGGGAACACAGGTGGATAACATCACGATGGGTCATAAACAAACTGATGTGAGAGTGTTACACGTACTATCTGGCTCATGATACAATCCAAAAGTGGGTTCTTGTGAACTCAGTATGGACTTTTGTGTCAAATATAAGGTGCAGAATCTTGGCCAACTGAGCGATAATCAGTTTTTGAAAGAGAACTCTGACTTAAAAGTGTGACTATCAATTTTTATGCTTCACATAATTAGCAGTCTCCACCAGCATCAGAAACCCTTTGCACTGCCTGCTCCCACCACATGTAACTTATCACGCTTAACTACAGAAGACTCTTACACTGACTGAAGTGTAAGGTCAAAGACACGTTAACCTCTTTTCCCACTTCACATACCTTGCACACCACTTTACAAATTCTCTGTTAGAGTAAAGATTTACACAAAAAATATATAGGGATTATATTTGGTGCCAAATTCCATGTAATAAATTTACTACAAAGAATCACTTTCTCTTTCCAGACTACACTCATTGTCAAGTTTCATTATGTCTTGCAAGACTATTAACTACTTCTGCACTGTTTAGAAAAACACCACACATAATTTCAAAAGTCAGGCAACACTATCACCTGAACAGCGACGTAACAGGAAGTGTGTGTAATGACTCTCTTGAAAACATATGTAGTAATTACTCTGCAATTCTTAGTCATCTAATTATGTTCCTGTTTGACAAAGATGTAAACATATTTTATTTCTCCAGGGACATTTTTTCCTTTCTTTGTTCCAGTATCTGCAGGAAAGATGGGTATGATACTAAATGAACTCTGTGACACAACTGACTGTAACAGTAATACTTATATTTAGTACGGCTAAGATGAAAAATGGAAGCATATGTCAAATTTGTTGTTTTTCTTTATCACTATCATCAGACCCTCAATGTGACCCCAATCAGTCATTAATAATACATGACAGTATGTGATCACATAACTTTTTTTTGTTTAGAACAGCAATGTGTCATGTAGTCAGTGTCATGTGATGATAATGCATCACCCACACTGTTGTTCTTCAAATAACTTTCACACACCTTGTCTGTATTATATAAATAATGTTCACATCTGTTCAGCATGTATTGGAATATTAAGCACTTCCTACACATGATTCGGAATTTTGTTCCCTACCACGGCAGCAAACTACACTATGGAATGTTACCAGGAGTACTGCATGGTACTGCACAACTTCACAAGACTGCAAGTGATGTATTCCATTACACAGTAAACGGACTTTGCCATGGTCTTCTATGTCTTCAAAATGTCATACAGTTGCAGGATACATGGGACAGTAATTGTAATATAATTTTTGCCCATTAAGAAAAGTAGGGCCTTCCTTGTGCCAATTTTCACAAAATTCAAAAATTTTTTAAAGCATTATGTGCATATCTTTACCAAAACTGAACAATAAATGTCAAGAGCATGCAAAGAAATTAATTTATGACCATTTGTAAAGTATGACTTTCATTGCAACAATTTTCACAAGACTCGTAACTCATTATGTGGAGATCCTCTACAATGAATATCATCCAAATCAGTCAAGAAATACAGAAATAACGGGTAAAAATTCATTTGTGCCCTTAAGCAAAGAATGACTGTCACTGTGCCAATTTTCACAAAATTGATGCCTACTTAACAACTTTTGGTAATGGACTCCCACACTCATTTTCAAGAAAACCCAACAAATGGTTTAGTCACTAAGTTACACACAGATGGTCTAAAAGCTGGAAAGACGTGGTCTCCACATAAAATGTTCTCTTTTCACTTCGTAAAGAACGCCTAAAATCAATTACACTTTAGCAACATGATATACTATACTCAGAAATCAGTAATCAGAAGTGACACTTTATGATATAGTCAATATAAAGATAAAGTAGTCACCGTACAAACCATGAAAGTATACAGGATAGGTGTAGCTTCACCCATTCTTGACCTCAGCACTAGGTACAGGTGAGTGGTCAGCCTCGCTCTGGACGCTTTACCACTAGGGACAGAGCCAATGGTACCCACTGAATAGGAGGCTGAGAGGACCCCAGAACAAGTCTCAACATTTTGGAGGACAGAAACATCATTTGCCTCTGCCAGATATGGTAATGACATTGGAATAAAAAGGGTATCCAGTAGTTGTGATGGTAACACTTTGAACCAACTTTGGTGCTGACCATTTTTCCAATAGGCACTATAAAGTTACAGACATATTTGTAACTGGGAGGTGTCACAAATGTTTACTTTTTATTTGCCATATTACTTTCCTACTTTCACATACTAGTACAGCAATATGGACATATGTACGCAGAATGCAATGTGTACAAGACAGAGCACAGATGGAGTGGACAAAATATAAAAGGACAAAGCTGTATAATGGAGGCCTTGTCATAAGATGACACACAATGCTAGAACATAAATGGAAGATGACAATATAAAGTAATTGTCATGTTCACAAATAACTCAAACAGAAGATATCAAACTTTTCAGAAAAGAAGAATACACCAACTGTACAACAAAATGTGCATGTCACAGATGATAAAAACTGCTCTAATCTGAGGTTTACCCAGGTAAAATACACGTTTTCCAGCAGGAATTCATACAGCAGAAAATCGTGACAGCTGGACAAATGTAGAATACCTGTGGCAGCCTAAATAAGCGTGTCCAGTTCAAGTTTCAGGTGCTAACTATGAAGATGACACTTTTGTAACATGCTTATGACCATAGTGAAATGACTGCTAACAACTGAACAACAGTTTTCCACAAACCAGTTAGCAGTTTCTAACAGTAACTTGACTTATCTGGCAACATGTCAGATATTAAAAAAAAATGTAACCTTGCAGATGCTCAGTCAATGTCAACAGTTATGTACACATTCAAGTGGCACTCCAGCTCACCATGTTCAAACAAATAATTATCACAAAAAGTAACACCATAGTTCAGTAAAAGAAAATTATTTCACGTAAGTTTAACGAAGCAGTTAACTAAACAGTCACTGATGCAGAAGATTTATTAATTCTCTCCTCCCTGCATATTTATGTAGGCTTTGCCTCAACCTCTTTGGACAGATGGGGCATTGTACAGGTAAAGAAAAAATATTTGTTTCATTACAGCTTTATTCAGGCATTTGAGGGAATGTGTGCTTTATCCAGCTATAGCTTCCATCTTTACCCACAACGTAACACGAGTAAACTACAAAATTTGGTAAGTTTAAAAAGTCTGGTCTTACAAAGGGCTGTTAATACTGAATGGAAATATGCAGCTATTAGGACCTAGTAATGAATTAAATTCAACACTTAAAACTGTTCTGTTATAGTTTAGCTGTAAACATCTGCTAACCAGGCCCACAGCCAGACCATGAACACAGTGCATGCAGCGGCTTTTACAATGGGGTGTGCAAGTGTACATACATTTATATACATAAATAATGTTCCTATATATATATATATATTTATATTTATTTATTTATTTATTTATTTATTATGTACACATAACCATAACAAGCACCTTCATCAGGAGAACAATACTACACCTTTAATTACATAATGCACCCTATTAACACTGCACAAAGCATCTTGCATATATATACATTTTTTAAAAGAAGTTGTTTCCAAACATGGTGGTTCAATAGAGGCAACACATGAATGCAGTAGGGGGTTGCATGATTTTTATGTCTGTCTGTAATATTTTGCGAATTTGTAGTGGGGAAATCCAGATTTGTAAGAGTCGCAGTGTGCCCACTTACAACTCCCCTGGCTATGGGTCTGCAGTAAACAGCAAAAAGTGACCAGAAAAAACCTCTTATCAAGCAAAAGGCCCTGAAATTAAGTTCTGTGGAATTTTCCATCATGCATTCATAAGGATATTTGGGCACAATGCATGCAGTAAGTCCAACTTTAACAATGGGGGTTATGTACCTAAAAATCACAATGTAGAGAGAAACAATGGAGAGCTGAGCATTCTTTCCAAAAAGAACTCCTTAAAATACATGACAATCTTCGTTAATATAGGTCCCACCATTTGCCAGTAAGAACAATAATCAAAGTCAGGTTTTCTCATCAAATTTCTAGCACTAAATTTGTCAGTGTTACAGAGAAACTCCAATATTCTGGGCAATGTTGAATGAGAACTGCCTGCATACTCCAATGCACACTTTCTCAAAAAATGCCATCACCAACATGTCCACCTATGAAAATAAACTAGCTATGAAAACAAAACATTATACTGCAACCACATCCATCACCTTTCTCTACTAGGTGCTTCCTAATGAATCAACTTGTAGTTTCTAACTGACATAAATTTTTAATGCAAGAAACTAAACCTCAGAAACTCAGGCACTAAACCTTTCATTATGGGTGCTTACAAGAAGCATGCAAAATTCTGAAACAGGCATATAGGCATTAAAAAATTGGCACTTTTGACACATGTAATGCTAATGAGGCATACATAACGTACAACAGCTATGGCAACATGGACAGTGTTGACATAAGTACGAAATGAGTGGCAGACACACCTGTAATATGCTACTGGCCAAAAGTAGTTACACTGTCACCACACAAACATATTCCACGAGTCTAAACTTTTATTTTTGTTTTGGACATAAACGCAATCACCACTGAAATATAGAAATTTTGCACCAACTTGAAAACTAGTATCTTGTGTGTGTGTGTGTGTGTGTGTGTGTGTGTGTGTG
>Ga0131853_10003622_pt1 | contig 27739 bp, 23 predicted proteins | sample TergutLab28metaG_FD_92764 | JGI IMG/M metagenome (GOLD analysis project Ga0131853, IMG submission 92764) | Labiotermes labralis P1 segment gut microbial communities from Petit-Saut dam, French Guiana - Lab288 P1 (version 2) (version 2) | ecosystem: Host-associated > Arthropoda: Insects >...
GAACAAACTAGAATTGTTAAACTCATCACTAAATAAACGGCCTCTTTCAGTAGCAGTAGACATTAGTCCCTCCTCTGTAAATGCGATATAAGTCCCCGTAAGACCGCTTATGTTCATACTGAGAGTATCGCCAGTACCATGACCCCATACACCAATTAGATCTTCAGCATTTATAGCTGTAGACATGGGATCTGGATTTTCTGTTGGCGGTTCCTCAATGTCTGTATCATTTTCCCTTGGAAGAGTATTCGAAACTAACGGATTATAATTGGTCTCGGGAGCCTCACTTGTAGAAGGTAAAACAAACCAAAAGAGGAATAACCCAATTAAACCGCAAACGATGGTTGTTGAAATGGCTGTTAAGGCAACTGTTTTGAATGTTTTGTTTTTACGAGCGCTTGGCACTTGAGTTAGAGGTTGCTCTTGATAAGTGTTAGGTGCATGTAACTGTCTTAAATCGTAATCAACTTGTAAGACGTCTTGGTATCTAATGGCTGGCTCCATCGCTGTACAAGCTTTAATAATTTTCGCTAATCTTTCGTTTTTGACTACCTTTTCGTTTGGTTTTTTTCCGGTTAACATCACGTTAAGTAGGACGCCAAGTGCAAAAATATCACTACTGGCATTTGTTTGATCAAAACCGAATTGTTCAGGTGCGGCATATCCAGGTGTTCCAAGGAGTTGTGTGTCTTCGTTTTGGAATTCTTTATAAATTCTAGCAATACCAAAGTCGATTAATTTAAGCTTTTTTTCAGGTGTAATAATAATATTATTAGGCGTAATATCACGGTGAATGATTCCTCTTTGATGAACTTTATCTAAAACTAAACAGAGCTGACGAGTAAAGTTGAGTGCATCGGCTTCAGTTAGTTTTTCTCCTTTTTTTAGCTTACTAGCCAACGTCTCACCAGGGGTATATTCTGTAACAACTAGATAGCCAGCTTTTTCTTTTTTAATCACTAAAACATCAGCAAGCCCTTGATGTTTTAACGTTTGCAATTGTTTGTAGATAGGTAATTTTTCAGCACTAATAAACTTTTGAACGAATTGTTCACCGTCGGGATTTTGCATTAAATATGTATTGCCAGTCATCTTTTCACTTAAAAGAGACACCTTCCCAAGAATCTCGTGGGCATTCGTTTGGTTTTCTGTCTTCATGATTTAACTCCAATTTAACGATTTTTTAGTTATTTTATCACATTATAGGCAAAATATAAATAAACGACAGGTCATTGCTGTAATAATGGCAAATATTACTATTCTGTGCTTTCGATCTGATTTATAATAGTATTAGGATTTAAATGTGACACATAGTTGTCATATTTTGTGTGATACGATGTAAGTCAATGTGGAGGAAATTAAAATGAAAAATGAAAATAGAGTCAAGCTCAGCAAGGTGAAGAAAATTAGTCTGTTTGTCCTTGGATCAGTGATTGTTATTGGTGTGACATGTGCAGCATTAGTAGGTAGCAAGAGAAGATTAATGGTATTTAAACGTACTTATTTGTAGGCTGACAGCACACCAACAAAAATTACAAAATGAGATAATGATAAAATGAGATCTTTTTTGACAGTCTGCAACTTTTAGGATCTCATAAGTCTTTTAATTATATAGAAGGATATTATTTGATTAAGGAATGAGTATTAATGAAGTCAACAGGTGAATTATTAGATGTTTTGAAAAAGGAAGACTCTTATGAAGAGATAATAGAAAAGACGACAGATTTTTTTGAGCTAACATTATCTGAATATTTATTGCAACTAATCGACGAAAAGCAATTGAAAAAGGCGACAGTCATAGCAAAATCTGGCGTTGAAAGAACTTACGCTTATCAAATCTTTTCAGGAAAAAAGTTCCCCTCTCGAGATAAATTGTTATCACTAGCTTTTGGCATGGAATTGACTTTTGAAGAAGTACAAAAATTATTGAAAGTGAATGGCTACGCTCAACTCTATCCTAAAAATAAGCGTGATAGTATTATTATCTTTGCTTTAGATAAAGGTCATAGCATTGTCAAGTTAAATGAAATTATCTTTTCGCTGGGAGAAGATATGATTATCTAACTCATTTTGTGAACTCATGGCACACCATAAAGAACAGCAAAAATGCTATCATGATTTAGGGTGTGAAATGCTTTAAAATAGCAATGTTAGCTGGGATAATTTTTATCGAAAAGCATATACTATAAACGTGCTCTTTCAATGTATTTGCATCGTATATAAACTTTATTTAGAAAGGATGAATTAAAGATGAAGAAACTTAAACTATTTGGTGTCATTGCATCAATGTTAATGGTATTTTTACTGGTTGCTTGTGGTGATTCTGCAGAAACAGTTGACGAAGCTGATCTAATTGGCAGGTGGGGTCATGGTACTGGAGATACTCTCAGTCTGAACATAAGTGGTCTTACTGGAACTTATATAGAATTTACAGAAGAGGGACTAATGTCTACTGCTACTGAAAGCGACCTTTTATTTAGTGATGAATTCAACAACTCTAATTTATACACGTTTTCAGAGCCAAATATTATAACGATTGGAAATAATGAATATACAGTTTCAATAGACGGCAACCGCCTTACTATTGAAAGAGACGGCAGCGAGCGTACTTTCCAGCGCGTAGATTAATATCAGAAAGTTAAAAACAGGAATCTCTTTACCATGAGGTAGATGAGATTCTTTTTTAATGGCGATCTTTTATATGGAGTTAGAGATAAAAATCCTAAGAGCATTAAAAGATGCTCTTTTTATTATGCAAATTTCACGCAAACTTCTTTTAAGGGTATTTATCATGAATGTTGACATCGATAAATGATCAAACTTTCTTAAATTTATGGAAGTGGACGACTAGAAAAAATGCGATAAACCGATCGTTAAACTTTTCACTCAGGAGTACCCGTTCAGCTCATCACTTATAAATTCGTGAAGTTAAACGATATTCCCTCTTCTTAGGCCTTCAACTGTCGCAAAATCCCAAATTCTACGTAGGATAGTAAGAGACCATGATGGAGGAGATGAAGCAAGTGAAGGAGGTCTTAAGATTAGAAAACATCGGCGTCACCTATCAAACTGAAACGGGTGAAGTTGAGGCGTTACGCAACATTAATTTTAGTGTTGAAGACGGCGAATTAGTAGCGGTTGTCGGCCCTTCTGGATGTGGGAAGACGACCATTTTATCTTTGATTGCTGGTTTAGTCAGGCCAACGAAAGGAAGCATTTTTTTTAATAGTGAAGAAAAAGAGAACCAAGCGCTAGAAGTTGGTTATATGTTACAACGAGATAGCTTACTCGATTGGCGCACCATTTATAGCAACACACAACTGGGATTAGAATTTCAAAAAAAAGGCAAAGATACGTATTTAAAAAACGTCGATCATTTATTAAAAACCTATGGGTTGTGGGAATTTCGAGATAAGTATCCCCGCGAATTGTCTGGCGGGATGCGCCAGCGGGTCGCCTTAATCCGGACGTTAGCCATCAAACCAAATGTTTTATTGCTAGATGAAGCGTTCTCAGCCCTAGACTATCAAACCAGGTTATTGGTGGTCGACGACGTGTACGATATTTTGCGGAAAGAAAATAAGTCAGCGGTGATGGTGACCCACGACATTGCTGAAGGGATTTCCATGGCAGATCGGGTCATTGTTTTATCACAAAGACCAGGCACTGTGAGCCAGAACATAAAGCTTGATTTTAAAAAGGATGACCTTCCCCTAGCCCGAAGGTCCTCTCCAGAGTTTCAAACCTATTTTAATATGATATGGAAAGAGTTTGATGCCCATGAGTAAAGAAAAAAACACTGCCCTTAGTGCAGAGCGTAAGCAGTATTTAAAAGACGTTAAACATCGAAAGAGATGGATTACAATAACACAAATTTTAATTTTAGTTTTGATTGTCGTGGGATGGGAGATGGGAACGCGAAGTGGTACCATGGATAGTTTTATTGTCAGTAGTCCTTCTCGCATTTGGAACACCGTTTTGAATTTTCGCCACAATCAGTTGCCTTTTCATATTGGGATTACCTTTTTAGAGACCATGATCGGCTTTACGTTGGGCTCGACGTTAGGGATTTTGATTGCTTTTACGTTGTGGTGGTCAAGTTTTTTAGCCAAAGTGATGGATCCTTATTTAGTGGTCATCAATGCCCTACCAAAGATCGCCCTCGGGCCGGTGATCATTATTTGGGTAGGTGCTGGCATGCAGGCGGTTATCGTGATGGCATTGGCCATTTCGCTGGTCGTTACCATTATGGAGATGTTGAGTGGATTTGTTAGTACCGACGCAGAGTTGATGAAGATGGCTCGGACGTTTCGAGCTAGTAAAGGTCAAACGTTTCGAAAAATCGTTTTTCCTTATAATTTACACACCTTGTTTAACTGTTTGAAGATCAACATTGGGCTGTCGCTAGTTGGGGTCATTGCCGGAGAATTTTTGGTCTCACGAGCTGGCCTTGGTTATTTGATTATTTACGGTGGTCAAGTCTTCCAGATGGATTTAGTCATGACTAGCGTGGTGATTTTGGCTATCCTCGCGGCGCTGTTATATGGGATGATCGTCTTGGTGGAGCGACTCGTTATAAAAATGTTTTTGAAGTAAGGCAATGAGTTGATTTTTAAAGAAAATCATTACGATTGCCTTCGTAACAGCAACTTCACTCCAAGAGCACTTGTAAGACTAATGCCACTAAAGTAGGCAAGTCTTAAGGGCGCACGAGAGACTCGGGTGATTAGTTGCCACTACGTGAGATAATTAAATTTAATTTGGAGGTTTTAATGTGAAAAAGTGGATGGGTTTAGTTAGTTTAACCTTAATGGGATTGTTATTAGTCGGTTGTGGATCACAATCGGAAACGGATCTGACGACGGTTCGCGTATCAGAGGTGACCAGGTCCGTATTCTATGCGCCACAGTACGTGGCCATGGAGTTAGGTTTCTTTGAAGAGGAAGGCATCAACATTCAACTTGTTACCAGCGACGGTGCCGATAACGTGATGGTGGCCTTGTTATCGGGAGCAGCAGATGTTGGATTGTCCGGTCCAGAAGCAGCCATTTACGTTTACAACGAAGGACGTGACGACCACGCCGTGGTGTTTGCCGGATTAACCAATCGAGATGGGAGCTTTTTGATTGGACGCTCGCCTGACTTTGATTGGGAAGATCTGCGTGGGGCTCATGTGTTACCAGGACGTCGTGGTGGGATGCCGTTTATGGTCTTTGAGTACGTCCTAGCCGAACAAGGCGTTGCCGATGACGTTTACTTTGATAATAGTATTCAGTTTTCAGCCATGGTTGGTGCCTTTGTAAGTGGAACCGGCGATTTCGTAACCGCCTTTGAACCGGTAGCTTCTACCCTTGAATTAGAAGGTCGCGGTTACGTGGTAGCCTCCCTGGGAACAGAGTCAGGCGATCTCCCTTATACGGCTTATTATGCCTTAAGTAGTTTTATGGAAGAACACCCTGAGCTCCTACAAGGATTCACCAATGCTATTGCTCGTGGTCAACAATACGTAGCAGAAAATTCACCTGAACACATTGCTGCCATTATCGCACCTTACTTCCCAGATGCAGAACTAGACATTCTAGCTAGTGCCATTGAAAGGTATCAGGAAGTTGGTGCCTATGCTAGCACCCCTTTCATCACAGAAGAAGCCTTTTACCGACTACAAGACATCATGATTCATGCCGGAGAATTGACAGAAATCGCTCCATTTGTGAATTTAGTTAACAACCAATTTGCAGAGAACGTAGAATAGAAAGCCTTGCAAATTTAGCCTTTCTTTGTACCTAAAACTAGCCACTCGTAGTGAAACTCGTCGAAGTATGAGGCTGGATTGAGCATGATAGGTAGAATAAGAAAAAACATACTATCTTACAGATTTAGTGAGGTGTTTTATTGTCATCAATGGGAAAAGTCATAGAAAGGCCTATTTCAAGCCCATCTATGACCCTTTTGTATCAGTATTCATGCGTAGAAGCCATAGATCAGTCAGTTTAAAGGCGATCTATGGCTTTTTAAGACCAAAAACGAGGTCAAAAAGCCATGAATTAGCCTGTTTTTGTCAAATCTATGACCCTTGAAACTCTAAAAACATATTATCTTGTGGCTGCGGTTTTTTTTATTTACCGCAGGGCAGTTTCTTTGTGGGTTTCTATTTATCAACTTCTAGCCAAATTGGTCAGAAGTTAATAAAATCCATTTCATACGCTTATTTCCACACTCCTAGCTGTGGGGAGATTATCATTGTTACATTTTTAGGGTCAAGAGATTTTACAAAGAGTTCTGCGGTACTATCTGCAAATATTTTCTTTGAGGCTGCTTTTAATTGCTCTGCTGTTTCCCAATGTTGTATCATAATCCATATGTCGTTCTGTTCATCATAAATCAATTCGGAATCAATAAACCCTGATTGCTTGGAGTGGAACTCTTTTTCTAACCCATCTACGATAGCTATAAACTCCTCCTTTGTGATATTGACTGCTAATTTCATTTTTACTATTTCTGTGATAATAGACATAAAAATACCTCCTACTTTTTCTTTTAGTATACACGAAAAGAAGTAGGAGGTATTGAATAAAAAGGACACTTATCTATGTGTATATTCCGTATTCTCTTTTACTGTGATTTTCTCCTGCTGAAAAATACGCGGAGAAGTTCCCGAAAATTTGTGAAATTCTCGTGTAAAGTGCGCTTGGTCAGCAAAACCATTATCATAAGCCACATTTAAAAGCTGATTTGGTTTTTGATAAATCAACTGGTTCCCTGTTTTTTGAAATCGCTTTATTGAATGTAGTATCTTAGGTGTGTAGCCTGTGTAATATTCAACATTACGTTTGAAGGTCTTTACATTCACCCCACGTTCGGCGCAAAATGATTGTATCGTAAAATCGCTATCTAATTCTAAAAAGTCGAGAATTAGTTTTGCCTTGCTCATATAGCTCTCTGTGGCTCTAAGTTCAAGGCATAAAGCCTTTTCAATATTATCGACTATGCTTTCTACAGTTGCCCCATCTAAAATTGATAATTTCAGATTTTGTGCTAAAGAGGGAGAGATTTCAAACAAATCTACAACCTTATCGTTTATACACGCTAAAGACTTATTAACAAACGGATATAGACCAAAGGGGTAAAAAGAAATTCCAAGAACCCGAATATCTCCTGTTTGACGAATGTAACTATGTCTACGTCTCAAACCATTTATATGAAATAGAGGAGCATGGTTAGAAAGAGAGTCAACCTCATACTCTATGCTTCCTGATAAGTTCAGCACTATATCAATACAATCTGTCGGTAGGAGCTTGTAATAAATATTTATATCTTCAGCTTCCAAGAGCCATATGAATTTTACCCAATTTTTGAGTTGTTCATTTTTTATTGAATATCTCGTAACATTAAGCATTTCACACCACCTGGTACTCTGTCAAGTTTTTACTCAACCTAAAGTTAAGGTTGTTTCAATACATTGTTGTCCGAATTCATTTGGCGACAAATAATCGCAAAATGAGTGAGGTCTAGTGGTGTTCTAACCACTGTTGAAATTTTAAAACAACGGCTTTGGTATGTCTGAGCCTTACTATTTTTCGATCGGATGTAACGATGGTCATCGTTCCTTTGATCATCCCTGTACTCGTCTGACGAAATTTAATGTGTTCCAACTGTGCCACATAGTCTCTTCTAAGAACAATGATCCCGGCCTCTTCAGAAACAATAAACCATTTTGGTGTGACAGCCGGAATGGTTTCGATTCCGTATTGTTGCATTTCTTCGTTGAAATTAAAAGCAAGATAACGTTCCTGTCTTTTAAGTAAGCGTAGGTTTTTTATGGGAACAACGGATGCGATGAATGTTGTAAAACTCATGCAGATGATCACCGATAAAATCGCAACGGCTAAAGATAAACCTACGGCCTCCCAAAAAGTTTGCCCCGATATTGAAAAAGCATAGGCAACAAATGGCGTCACGATCATTCCCACAACCACGCCTAAAACCGTTAAATGAATCGTTGCATTTCGATAAAGGTCCCATTTTGTTAATGTCATGTTTTCGCCTACCATTGAAACCTCCAAAGAACTAGCTGTCGTACAGGAATTATAACACATTTAAGATTAAAAATATAACAGGAAGGCCTAAAAAAGATCCCTTTCGGGATCTGAGAATGCTGAAATCATCTACTTTTTTATCCAATCAGCTCATAATACTGCTTAACATTTTTTAAATTTAGATGAAGCCTGAGAAGTATCAAATGAAATTCTTCTTGCTCACAAAAAGTTGAATTTAAAATTTTCTTCGATTTACAAATTCCGTCTACGGATAAAGGTGATAACGCTCCCAAGGGTATCTTCGATTCGAACGGTTCCATATACGCGACTATCCGTGGCACGCGACCTGCTATCGCCTAAAATAAAGACTTCGCCGACGGGTACAACAATTGGGAATGTAATCCCTATTTCAGCAAATTGAGTCGTCTCTTCAAAAATGTGCAATTCTTGTTGAAGGATGCCATTAATTTCTAAGCCAGCATAAGTAATGTCCACCACGTCCCCTGCGACAGCGACCACGCGTCTAATTTGGGTGTTCCCTTCAAAACTGACGACGATCAAATCGTTGGCTGCAAACTCCCGACTTCCTGTACGTTGGAAAAAGACGATGTCCCCTTCACGCACAGCTGGTGCCATGGTGGAGTCGCGAGCTTGAGTGGCACCAAAAACAAAGATGAACAAAATAGCGACAATACCCACAATCACAGCAGCATTCATTAACAGGAAAAAGACATCGAGCCATAAGCTATTTTGATATTTTTTATTACTGTCATTAGAGATCGTCTTGCTGCGTCGCTCTTTAATCTTTTTAGCTCTTTTAATCAAGAAGAAGGTAGCCAAACCTATTAAGGCAAGAGATACGAGAACACCACTCGCTAAGTGTATGAGGTTAAAGCTCACACCAAACAGTTCAACGTCAGGACCAAGACGATCAAGAGGAAATGGATCTTCTGGTACCTCATCGGTTAAGCGACCGACTAAAATGTGACGACCATTCGTGACCGTCGGCGTACAGGTGCTTAAAATGACCAATCGATCATCAATGGTCACATCAATGTCACGAGATTGAATGGCTTCATCAAAGAGGCGGTCCAGTAAAATCTGGCGCTCCAGCGGATCAGAGACAGTGGGGTTATAAATTCCCATGTCGTGAGCATCTACCAGTAAGAAGGCGAAAAATTCCATCCCATACTGACGCTCTCCCGTATAAATCATTCCAAATTGGCGCTCATTAAAAAATTCTTCGTCAGCGAAGTTGCCAATGGCACCAAAAATAACGTCTCGATTCATATCGTGACCGTAAATAATGTGGTTAAAGTCGGAAAAATCGTTGTTATTTCTAACGTCCATGAAGATGGCCCCGGTTAAAGCAGGCATTCCTCTTGCATTATGATCTAAATACCGAACGTTGTCCTCCCCTTGTAAAAGTGGGTAGTCAATGTTGGTCCCAAAAACCGTGATCCAACCAAACACGTCAGGGTTGATGGCTTGAAGCTCCTCAAAGCCACTCCCTTCTTCACGCACGGGTCGGAAATCTTCGTAATCAAAGGCATAAGCCCTCAATCCATTGCTTAAAATAAAAATTAAAAGACAACTTAAAAAAGTAAGCAGCCATTTATTCTGTTTATGTGTCAACGACTTAATCACTTGCCTCACCTACGGGATTAATATATTCTTTAGTATAACAAAAAAAGACAAAAAAATCCAGTCTACTCACAACTAGGAGGCCAGTAGACTAGATTTTTACATTATACACCCTATTAATCGTTAAAAACCATTTTTGTGACCAATGAACGAAAAAGCGTGATAAATGTCGAAATGCGCCATATTCCTCGTTTTATTTTATGATGTCCTTTTTAACCACAGGATAAACACAGTCATCGTCCAAATTTCTTGACTAAAGTCTCTTTTTTTGAGGCGATGTGTTTCTAAAAGTTGGTGTGCCAGTTCTACATTGATCCATTTTTTTGTCAGATCGTCTTCAACTAGTCGATGCACTTCTTCGTAAAGTTCTTCTCGTAGCCATTTAGCCAGTGGAACCCTTGGTTTTTTTCTTTTTGAATGAAGCACATATTCTGGAACGTCGTGCTTGAAAGCTTCCATCAATAAAGGTTTTTGTTTTCCCTCTCCTAATTTTTCTACTTTCGTTAAATCGTTAGCCATTTCAATGACTTCCTCATCTAAGAACGGTAACTTAATCTGAATGTCGTTCGCTCTAGCTAGCACATTCGTTTGAAGAAGTACATGACCTTTTAGTTTTGTGTTGAGATCGATGGTTTGCATTTGCTCCAACCAATCTAAATCCGATATTTCTTCGTATAAGGGGTCCGTTATTTGTTGCCAAGGGGTTTCTTCCCAGTTAAGCAAAACAGATAAATCGAGCGCTTTGTATCCAGGATAATGGGAAGGTAAGGGTAAACATCCTTGTTGAAGTAGTTGTTTTAAAACATTAGGAGTGTATTCCGAGGCTTTTAATAGTCTAGCACGTGTCGCAGACTTTCGGTTCGCTAGCCCCTCTAATCGCTGCCGTGTTTTATAAAGAGGGTCGCAACCAAATAGCTCCCTTTCACCGGCAAGAGATAGTGTGGTGTTGACCTGTTTGCTAGCGGTTTGTAGGAATAAAAATTCAAGTGGCATCTCCACATCAGCAAGGGGCGTATTAAGGTGAGACAGCGCCTCTTTCGTCGCTTGAAAATAAGCGTTAGGGGTGACCTTTTGGTAAACGAGCTCGATCTCTAAATCTTCGACCGTTTGTTGAATTAATTTTTCTTCCTCTTGACTAGCGCCTTCACAATGTAAAAAGAACGCTTTAAATCTTGGGGTAGCGTACTTCGCAATGGAAGCTAACGCAACGTCTGTCAATTCTCCTTTTAAACGGATTCCGACTTCTTCGATGTCTTGAAGTTGCTCGTAAATGGATTCCGTGATCACCTTTCGCATGCGACAAGGCGTCACCAAGGAATGGGAGCTCCCGTGAATCAAGGCTAAGTCAGCATAAGGTTTAATCTCTACTCCTTGCTCTGCTTTATAGGTTAAAACACAACCTGATGGCACGTGATAAACGTCTTGGAATGGGGTCATCTCTTCTGGAACGTAGTTGAAAGAAAAGTAATGATACAAGGCTTCTTTGTTTAAGGTGGTCGTTTGAAGGGCGTTTAATTCCGCACTTATTTCAATTTTACTGTGATCTAAGCGGTAGTAGAGTTGCTTAATGCCGTATTTATCTCGAAGAGCGATTAACGTGTCGGTTTTATGATTATAAATAGCGATAGCAAAGCTACCTTGGAGCTCCTCCCAAGCCTCAGCACCACAAAAGCGATAAAGTTCAATCAAAATTTCCTCTGGCGTGTTTGTTTTTAAGTAAACACCTGCCTTTTTAAGTTTCTTTACTAATTGGTCAAGGTTACAAATGTTTCCTTCCATGACACAGGTATATTTACGATCGATGGAAGTGTGCCCCATTTCTACTCCGATTAGTTTTTTTTCGTTATTTTTTACGTGATTTATTACTTCTATTTTCATATGATCTACATCCCACCCTCGTCTTGAATATTGCTTACTGTCATCTTATGCGCAAGGCAAGTTTGACATAACTTCATTTTTTATTTTAATCACCATTGATAAGCGTGACAGTTTTCGCTATAATAAGAAAGAAATTATTTATAAAATTCGTGGAGGTTTTAAGATGTTAGTACCCGTTACAGAAATGTTACAAAAAGCTTACAAAGAGAAGTATGCCGTTGGAGCGTTTAACATTAATAATTTGGAGTGGACAAAAGCTATTTTATTAACCGCACAAGAACAAAATTCACCGGTTATTTTAGGTGTTTCTGAAGGTGCAGCAAAGTACATGGGTGGTTTCAATACGGTTGTTGGTATGGTCGATGGACTGATTAAAGATCTTGGTATTACCATCCCAGTAGCCACACACTTAGATCACGGTTCTTACGACGGAGCAAAAGCTGCCATGGAAGCTGGATTCTCTTCTGTTATGTTTGACGGATCTCATTATCCATTTGAAGAAAACAAGGCAAAAACGAAAGAAATCGTTGAAATTGCACGTTCCAAAGGCATTTCAACTGAAGCAGAAGTTGGCGCAATCGGTGGAGAAGAAGATGGCATTGTTGGTAATGGTGAAATTGCTGACCCTGCAGAATGTAAGCTAATTGCTGACTTAGGTGTGGACATTTTAGCTGCTGGTATTGGTAACATTCATGGGAAGTACCCAGCAAACTGGCCAGGTCTTGATATGGACACGTTAAGAGAAATTAACATTGCAACGGGAGATACGCCTCTTGTTTTACACGGTGGTAGCGGGATTCCAGAAGGTCAAGTAAAAGAAGCTATTTCGCTTGGTGTTTCTAAAATTAATGTTAACACGGAATGTCAACTTGCTTTTCATGCTGTAACACGCAAATATTTTGAAGATAAGAAAGATTTAGAAGGTAAAGGGTACGATCCACGTAAGATTTTTGCTCCAGGAATTGATGCAATCAAAGAAAGCGTTAAAGAAAAAATGGAATTATTTGGATCGGTTGGGAAAGCATAATTGCTGCTGAGAATAGGTAAAATAAGCCCATATTTCTAGGGGCTTATTTTTACTTTTATTTTTTAAATGAAAAATGGGCGCATTAAAGGAGTTTAGAGCAATGTCTACAAAACAATCATCGAAATTTCCACTAAAAAACCAAGCCATTACGCTGATAGCGATGGGGGTATTAGCTGTTTTTATTGGTTACATCACTTACATCAATTTTTCTTATTACTGGGACTTCCTCCATTCCGATATTGTTGCTGACCTTGCTTTCATCAGAGAAGCTGCTGGCTCATTTAGTTTATTTCCAAACGGATGGGCGCATATTAATGAAATGCGCTTCGTTTATGTCACCACCGTTGCCATCCCCTTCTATTGGATCACAGGCAACGTGCATTTGGCTTACTCTTTAGCTGTCTCACTTATGTTGATGGTAAACATCGCCCTTTTCTATTACATGGTCAGCTTCAAAAAGAGAAATCTTCTTGCTGTTTTAGTTGGCGTGATCGTCTTTCTTATGTTTTTCTCCAGATACAGTATTTTCTCTGTCTTCTCCATTCTATTTATTAATGGCACCTTATCCACACATTTAGCGACGGTCTTCTTAACACTTGGTGTCTATTTGCGGATAAAATACCAAACGGGAACGTCTTTTAAATGGGAAAAATTCTTGTGGGTTGCCACCTTAATCCTTGCCTTTGCACAAGGCATCCAGTCTACCCGAATGATCATGGCTCTCTACGGGCCACTTTTTGTCGTGGAAGTGTTACCGATCCTTTTAAGTGGTGCAAAGAGCAAAACGACGAAAGTAAATGGAAAAAGCCTCCTCTACATCACCGCTGCTTTTTTCCTTAATGTATTGGGGATCCTATTCATCAATTTCCTTATCACTAACGGCACCGTCGTTTTAGAGGAAGCCAGCCTCACGTTTGGGTTAAATTTAGTGAATACCGATCAATTTATTGATCGAACCCTTCAATCCATTACGATGCTATTTAATACCTTTGGATTAGTTGGTGGCATAGAACTTCTATCCACCGAAGGGTTGATGTTTATTCTTAGAACCGGCTTTATTTTCGTAACGATCCTGATTTATTGTCAAATTAAAAAAGTAGCTTCTGATCAAAACCTAGTGAATGCTCTTGCAACCACCGTTATCTTCTCTGTTCTTTCTCAAGCTTTGATTTCTATCGGAATGGGAGAACGTTTTAACTTTACAGCGACGGCTCTCTTGGCTGTTATGTTTGTGATCATCCTCGACCACTTATTAGAAACTGTTCGCCAAGGTCAATTTAATGAGACTTCTTTTAAAGACTTTCTAGCTAACGAATTAGAATATAAAGATCTCCAGAAGCCTTTGGTCGGTGGACTGATCGCCATCGCCTTGTTGGGGTCATTTCTCAGTATGAATCATTTAGGCGCAACCAGAAACCCTGGTTTAGTGGCGGATAGACAAAGGGTGGTCGACTTTCTCATCGAGGAAGAGCTAAACGTTGGCTATGGTGCCTTTTGGCAAGGTCTTGCCATTACCGGTGTTGCAAATTGGGACGTTGTGGTCATCCCCTTCCATTCTAATCATGGGGTGGTTGGGCAACCGTTGCGTCAAGGGGTTGCTTACAACGATTTCTTCCACACGGAAGAACGTGTTTTTCTAGTTGGGACGACCAGCCACATGGAAGAGGCTTACAGTCACCACCGAATGGGACCATTTTTGCAACAAGGACAGCGGCACGATTTCTCCGGTGGTTGGGTGGTCTATGTTTTCGATTTCAACCCTTGGGCGGAGTTTAAATAAAACAAATGAAATAACAGGTACACTTTCCATCCGATGGAAGCACACCTGTTATTTTTTTATTTACTCGTCTGTTCGACCTTCTCCACTAAGCACTCCACAGCTCGACGTTCATCGGCCTTGGTTACGGTTACCTTAAAGTTTTCAAATTCGAACGCATCGCCGACCTTTGGTACCGAGCGAATCTCATCGATGATCCACCCGCCAACGGTGCTTGATTCCAATTCGATGTTTAAATTCAAGAAATCAAACAAATCATCAAGGTAGGCGCTACACTGAACGCGATACTTTTCATCTCCCACCTTTAAGATGTCGTGTACTACTTCGTCGTGCTCGTCCCAAATCTCACCAACTAGGCGGCCTAAAATATCGTCCATGGTTATAATCCCTTCCGTTCCACCAAATTCATCGGTAACAACCGCCAGATGGGTTTGTTTAGCTTGGAAAAGTTTAAGCACATCCGATATATGCGCACTTGTAACCGTAAAGATGGCGGGTAAGATGACCTCATTGAAATGGGGTGGAATCTCCTCGGTCGCCCCATTGATGCATTTTAAGAAATCGCGTAAATGAAGCACCCCTTTTATTTGATCAAGGGTTTCTTCGTAAACGAGAAGGCGTGAATACTCTGACTCTAGAAATAAAGCCATCACGTCATGGTAGGTTGCATCGTGGGGAATTCCAATCACATCGACGCGAGGCGTCATAATATCTTCAACCACAATGTCATTAAATTCAATGGCATTGGTAATTAAGAGCGAATCGCCTTCGTCTAGTGCCCCTTCTTTTTCGGCTTCTTCCACCATGAAAATCAATTCTTGTTCTAACAGTTCTTGTTCGTGATGAGCATCTTCCTCTTCTGCCGTGGAAAAAACAGCGTTAAAGCCATCTTTAACTTTCCCAACGGCCCAATTCGCAGGCTTTAGTAAAGAAATCAAAGCGTTTAAAAAGAAAACCATGCTCATGGCCACTTTTTCTGGTTGTTCTTTTGATAGACTTTTCGGTAAGATGTCCGTAAAAACAATGATAATGGCACTAATAACCACAGTGGAAACTAAATACCCCCATTCGCCTAAAAGTTGCACAAATAATGCGGCTGATAAGGTAGCTGACGCAATGGCAACCGTATTGTTACAAATAAGCAACGTGGATAGCACTTCATCAAATTTATTTTCGTACAGATCTAATACAAGCGTTGCTCTTCCCTTGTCTGTTTTTTCATACTCGGCGAAGCTTTTAATGCGCGATCGATTCAAAGAAGAAAAGGCCATCTCAGCCGCACTAAAATAAATCCCTAAAATCAACGTGATAACTAAAGCTAGTAGTGAAAGTAAGAGTTGTATAGAGGGGTCCATCAAACAAAATTCCTTTCATCCTTAATCTTAATTAGGTAATTGCGAAATCACCCAGATTTATAAAATAATCAGGGTATTTGGTGAAAAATTCGACTTTCGCAATTACCTGTTAATCTTGATGGTTATTAGTATACTGGAGACGGCGCTGATTATCAACAAATAACAAATTTTGAGCAAAAAAAAACTACAACATACATTGTAGGCTTCTTAATAAAAAAATGGCATCCCGGGAGAGATTCGAACTCCCGACCGACGGCTTAGAAGGCCGTTGCTCTATCCAGCTGAGCTACCGAGACATATAATTAAGGTTAAAACCTTTAATTTCAACCTCTAGTATTATACAGAACTTATGCGTGTTTGTAAAGCATTTAATGAAAAATTAGAACCACAATTTTTTTTACCTGCTAAACCTTTTTAATAAATGCCATCGTAGCTTCTTTTAACGTCTCAATGTTCTGTTCGTTAAATTTTGTATCCCATCTGGAATGCAACCCTTTCAAACAATAGCCAATGACGGGTGTCCGATGCACAGCAGCTACCCCTACCCCACATTTGAAAAGAATCTGATCCGATGGATAAATGTAACGATTAGCAGGCTTCATCAACGCTTTCCCCTCCAACGCCTGACTTAATAAGTCATTGAACCTAGATGCTCTGAACTGTTTTTTCGTAATAAACAGCAAATGTTTCCCATGTCCGACACAATCAAAATTAATAAGTGGTTTAGAATGAACGATGCTTGAATATTTACCATGGAAAACTTTAGAGCCTACTAGTCCCTTCTCTTCCTCATCAAAAAAGACAAAGCAAACTTTATCCCTAAGTTCAAGAGGCATATCTTCTAGTAAAGAAATCAAAACAGCAACACCAGAGGTATTATCGTTGGCATTTTTCTGATTGGCAAAACCAAACATCATTTGCCAACCCCATAAGATCATGAATATCAAGGTAATTAGGGGCAGCTCTAGCGATGTTCCCAAAAGCATAGGTACTGACACGCCCCATAGGCCAATCTCTCCTAGCAACGTCGTCAACAAAAAGTAAAGACCTAATCCGATGACGACAATGGGAAGGATGATTCCTAGCTGGCTCAGCAAGTACATCGGCACACTTCCAACGATGGTCGTAACTGGCAAAATAGAGCTTGCTGCCGTATCGTAATGAGCCGTTAAAATAACCTCAGCCTTCTTAACGTCTCCTACTAATAAATTCTTTCCTTTCCCCTGTTTATAAGACTGTTCCGTCATTGAATAGCCATGCTTTTTAGAATGATCCTGCAACCAAAGGTAAAAATATTGCTTTTGCTCCTTTGTTTTTCGGACTTGATGCTTCTCTAATAATTCATTAATACTTGATCGTTTTATCACGCTGACCACTCCAAAATTCGACAAATAACCAAAGAATATCATAACAGAGCAACAGTAAAAAAACAAGGCTAGCTTTCTTTGCCAGCCTTGCCAAATTTGGTGGTTAAAAAGGGTGCTACGTTTCTATTTCTTCTACCTCTTCAACGATTTCGTCACCTGGTATTAAGTACGCCCCCACATTTGGTGCAATCGCGGAGGTTACTAAAGAGGTAAAGATGGTTAGGACCACAATAACAAGCAACTGGTTCACATAAATCCGGGCTTGTTTTTTCATGTGGCGGTAATTTTTTTTCAAAGCAAGTTTAAGAATGGTATAAGCAAATCTCACGCTAAAGTAGACGTTGATGATCATGACCAATAAAACTAAAAGATGTTGAAACAACCACATTAAAATCACATCTGGATGGGAGAAAAAGCCAACTTCACGGATTAAGAAGGTTAAATTAAAACCGGCACTCACACCACGAGTAAAAATCAGGAAGACGTTCACTAGATTTCCAATAATGGTCGCACCGAGCCCCCAAATGGTCAACTGATACCTTAATTGTCCGGATAAAATTTGAAAAAAGCTACTTTGATGGTTGCTATGTTCAATCACATATTGAACCAACGATTCTTGCATTTCAGGTGTTTGCCTTAAATACATAATGGCTCCGACAACGTCTCCAATTAAAACAATTCCTAAAATACTAAAAAATAAAATACCCATGTGGGATAATTTACGATTCATTTTTCTGCGTCTTGTCTTCTTCATCTAGTGCGGCTCCTTTGTATAGAGTGGTTTAATCCATCCTATGTGAAGACCGCAAGCTTTATGATAAGAAAAAGCATGGTATCAATACCATGCTTCAGCTAACCTATTTGTTGTTTGGCGTTTCTCCCAGTGCTTTTGCCACTAAATGTTTTGTGATTTGACCACCAAAATGACCACCCACCGTTCCATTTTCTCGTGCCGTTGCATCTGGACCTAAGTTCACGCCAAGCTCCGCAGCAATTTCGTACTTTGTTTCATCAATGATTTTTTGAATACCTGGTAATTGACTTTTAACTGACATTTTATTCACCCCCAAGTATAATTTGCTCAAAATGGGTTAAAATATACGCAAAATCCGCGGTAAATCGACAATTTTTTGCTAATTCCTCTTTGAAAGCAGCCAGTTAAGAATCAAGAAATTTTTTATCAAAATAAACTGCCTTGACCATCAGCCACTACCTGTTCTTTAATGGCGGCCGTCGATCCGTATTCCATCGCACCAAAGAATTCCATTCCCAGTAAAATTTCTAAAATGGTATTATTAGTTTTTGTTCGACGCTTAAAATCCATGACCGTTTTAAATTCTTCTAATTCACGTTCTTCAACGATTTTCTCTGCGACGGCCGCACCTAATCCATCCAGGGCACCAAATGGCATGATCAAAGATTTTTCATCTTCTGTGATCACAAAATCATGTGCTTCAGAAGCGTGTAAGTCAGGTAACTTGAAGGTCATTTCCCGTCGTGTCATTTCCAATGCCAATTCCAATACGGTTACCAATGCTTTTTCTTTTGGCATCGCATCGAAACCTTTGGCATTGATCTCATCGATTTTATAGGCAATGGCATCGGCACCTGCAACCATGGTCGTAATGTCAAACACATCCGCTCGCTTTGAGAAGTAAGCGGCGTAGTAGTGAATTGGCTTGTGCACTTTAAACCAGGCAATGCGAACCGCCATTAAAACGTAAGCGGTGGCGTGCGCTTTTGGGAACATGTACTTAATTTGACCACAAGACCAAATGTACCATTCTGGAATCCCCTTCTCTCGCATGGAAACAGCGTATTCTTCCCATTTTTCAGGGTTCTTACTCGGCTTTCCTTTTCGAACAAATTCCATGATCTCAAAGGCAAGCGCTGGTTCTAATCCACCATACATCAAGTAAACCATAATATCGTCTCGACAACCAATGACGTTTTTAAACTCGACTTTTCCGTATTCTGGGAACTTCCCATTTACTAAGTCTTGGGCGTTGTTGGTCCAAACATCGGTTCCATGAGAGAGCCCAGAAATTTTAACCAATTCCGCAAAGGTTTTTGGCTTCGTTTCTTTTAACATGGCTCGAACGAAGAAGGTTCCGAATTCCGGTACCCCGTACGTTCCCATGGCACTTTTAATTTCTGCAGGGGTTACGCCTAAAGAATTCGTTGAATAAAACAACTCGTAAACGGCTGGATCGTCAACGGGAATCTCTTTTTGATCAATGCCCGACGAATCCTGTAGTGTTCGGATCATGGTCGGATCATCGTGACCTAGAATATCCAACTTTAACAAGTTGCTATCAATGGAGTGGAAGTCAAAATGGGTGGTTTTCCACGTGGCTTTGGCATCGTCCGCTGGGTATTGAATCGGCGTAATGTCGTAAATGTCCATGTAATTAGGTACAACGATGATCCCTCCCGGATGCTGCCCCGTCGAACGACGTACCCCTTCACAATTCATCGCTAGTCGCTCAATTTCAGCGGAGCGCATGGTTTTCTGTTCGTCTTCTAAAAAACCTTTAACAAATCCGAAGGCTGTTTTCGCGGCGACGGTCGTGATGGTGCCGGCACGGAAGGCATAGTTTTCCCCGAACAGCTCACGACAATACAAATGAGCACGCGCCTGATACTCACCAGAGAAGTTCAAATCAATATCGGGCACCTTATCTCCTTTAAATCCTAAAAAGGTTTCAAAAGGGATGTCGTGACCGTCTTTGCTAAGCTTCGTACGGCATAACGGACAGTTTGCATCGGGCAGGTCGTAACCAGACTCCGAAGCAGCTAAAATTCCTTGAAGTTCTTGTTCAACTTCCCTAACCCCAAATTCTTGCTTTTCATCGTCGTTCATTTTAAACGTTGAAAATTGACACTGTGGACACAAATAATGTGGCGATAGCGGATTAACCTCGGTAATATCGACAAGCGTTGCAACCAAGGAGGAGCCCACCGATCCACGAGAACCGACGAGATAGCCATCGTCAAGAGACCTTTTAACAAGTAAGTGAGAGATGTAGTAAATCACGGCAAACCCATTCCCAATAATACTCTTCAATTCTTTTTCCAAGCGTTTGATCACATAAGGAGGCAGCTCTTTGCCGTATAACTCGTAAGCCCGCGCGTAACACATTTCCTCTAGCTTATCCTTAACGCTTGGAATGCCATCACTGGCCATAAAGTCATCAGCCGGTGTAAATAATTCATCCTTAATCGGTTTTACGTCCTCACACCTATCGGCAATTTCATGGGAATTGGTAACGACAATTTCATGGGCCAATTCTTCACCTAAAAAGGCAAAATCTTCTAACATTTCACGCGTTGTTCGCAAATGTTGAGAAGGAATTTCTGTGATTTCAGAGCGATTTAACGGATGTCGTCCCCCACCAACTGCCGGAGTCCGTGTGTAAATTTTTCGGTAAATGGCGTCCTCAGGATTTAAATGATGCACGTCCCCGGTTGCCACTACTAATTTTCCTTTTTCTTTCCCGACTTGAATGATCTTTTTGACGACCTCAAGAATGTGACCTTTCAATTCCGAACCATTTAAATCAACCAAATGGCCATAAACATCCGGCGGTTGCACCTCCAAATAGTCATAAAAATCAACTTTTTCTTGTAAAAGCTCATCAGGCTTATCTAAAGCCGTTCTAAAAACTTCCCCGTTGACACAACTACTTCCAATTAAAATGCCTTCACGATGGGTTTCTACCACACTACGCCTCATCCGAGGAATGCCATACAAATCCGTCGTTAGCGACTCGGAAACGATTTTAAAGAGGTTTTTAAGCCCGACTTCGTTGGTAGCAAGAAGGGTGATGTGGGTTGGAATGCTTAGTTTATAAGCGCCGCTCCCCTCGACTAATTGATAGAGATCGCTATGACGCTTAATGCCTAGTTTTCCTATGTCAACGAGGAGGTTAATAAAGGCTTCTGCTGTGGCACGAGCATCGTAAATGGCACGGTGATGTTGGGTCAATTCCACATTAAAGAAGCGCGCCAATGCCTTTAGATTGAAAGTTTTCATTTTTCGCTTGAATTTTTCATCGACCTCAGCATCAATGGCGTAGTTCCAATACACACCGTGCTCAGCGTGATAAAGGGTTCGCGCTAAAGCAAGGGTATCCATGACTGGGTTAGTAGGCGCTGGGAGGCCTGATTTTTTGAAGTTACAGGTCAGGTGTCCCATGTCAAAGTCTGCGTTATGAGCAACTAAAATAGCGTCACCAATCCAGGCATGAAAATCGTTCATCACCGGTTCAATGTCGCGGGCGTTATCCACATCGCTTTGGTTGATGCCGGTTAGTTTGGTTGTCAAATCTGAAAGGATACGGTGGGGGTTAACAAATTCAGAAAATTCATCGATTAAGGCCCCATTTTTCACTTTGACCGCTGCGATTTCGATGATGTCATCGTAATTAGTAGAGAAACCGGTCGTCTCAACGTCGTAAACGATATAAGTAGCAGATGAGAGGTCGATGGCTGCATCGTTCCAACCTAAAAGGGGTTGGTCTTCCACTAAGTGGCCTTCCACACCGTAAATCATCTTAATGCCATGCTTCTTGGCAGCTTGATAAGCATCGGGAATAGCTTGTACCACCCCATGATCCGTTAAAGCGATGGCTTTATGACCCCACTTAGCAGCGGTCTTCACGTAATTTGCCATCTCGGTGACGCCGTCCATGGCACTCATTTTCGTATGCACGTGAAGTTCGACACGTTTTTCATCGGCATCGTCCATGCGCTCTGCTCCTACAGGTGAGTCGATGAGTTTGGCACTTTCCACCGACATGGTGACCTCTTTTTTGAAATTGTCGTGCTTTACTTTACCACCAACGCGTACCCAGTTTCCTTTACCTAAAATTTTCGGAATGTGGGTCTTCATGGCGTCGCCACGTATAAACAGACTTAAATACATGGAATCGGAATAGTCGGTAAACTTCGCTTCAAAAATCGTGAATTCACGACCGTCTTTCGTCCGAATGTCACGGAGTTCCGAATCAAAAATATACCCTTCCATCACCACATCCTGTACGTCATCTCCTTCGACAAAAACATCGTGACAAAGTATAGCATCCGCTATCGGTTCGGGTCCAAAACCATCTTCTTTTAAATCAGGGCCCTTTCTATTTCCACTATAGCGTTGCTTTTTGAATTTATTCACGTTGCCGGCCTCAGCAGGTGTTGGCGACGACGGTACTTCAGACTGAGCTTCCTGTCTTGCAGGTGATGCCGGTGGCGGTGCGATCGTTCCTAAATGCTCGGCTTTTTCTTTCATCACTTGTGCATCCGTTGGTACATCAGCAGAAATGATGGCGCAGATTCGGTCCAATTTAAAGCCAAAAGAATCGTAAAAATGGATTACAGCGTCTGCAAACTTAGATTCAACGTCAGATTTATCTTTTTCGCTGCTAACCAACCACGTTAAACAGCCGTGCTCAAATTGGGATTTAAAAGACATTAATACCCGAGCAAAGGGTTCTTTTTTACTTAATTCATCGATCACATAAGGAAGATATTGCTTAAAAGAGACATCAGTAGGTGCTTCTACGTAGCTCAAATCATAATCAACCGACCGATAGGTTGGGATTTGATCAAAGGTTTCGCAAAACAAACGGGTAAATAAAACAAGCGCTTCTGGATCGATGACCTGTTTGAAAGAAAAGGAGAAATGTAAACGCGCTTCTGACTTGAATACCTGAACCTTGCTTACTTTAGCGTCTTCAAAGAAATGTTTGCGCGCGTCCGGGTATTTAATCTGTGTTAGTAGAATTTCCATTTCTTTTTGCATGTCTATTGCACCTCGTTTAACCAATGGCCGAAAAAATAAAAAAGCCATTTTACATGGCTTTAATTATAGCAGATACGATGACAAAATTCGAGGAAAATCCTAATTTTTTGACGGACTTTCAACGATCAAAGTAACCGGACCGTTGTTGATAAAGGTGACGTCCATCATAGCACCGAATATACCTGTTTCAACCCACAAGCCGTATTCCGTTTTTAAAATTTCATTCAGTTGATTATAGAGTGGTTCAGCCACTTCAGGTCTTGCCGCACAGGTAAAGCTTGGACGATTGCCTTTTTCGATGTTACCGTAAAGTGTGAACTGAGAAATAGACAAAATCTTCCCGTCAACCTCTTTAATGGAAAGATTCATTTTTCCCTCTGCATCGTCAAAAATACGTAAACCCGCTATTTTTTTAGCACAGTATTTAACGTCCTCTAATGTATCCTCATGGGTTATACCAACAAGGAGTACAAAGCCATTATCAATAGCTCCTACCACTTGATCATCTACAACTACTCGTGCATTTTTGGCACGCTGTACCACAATTTTCATTTCTATCACCTGTTACTTTCAACTGTATGCTTTGATGCCAGTATACCGAAAACCATTGCGTTTTACAACAATTCAAAGAATATTAGATTCTTTTCTACACTGCTTTTTTTCGCTTGTCTGATCACTCTTATGGTAGTTAAGTCAATTAAGGTAGCGAAACGACAAGAAACAGACGAACGTTTGAAAAAAATTTAAAGCAAGCAAAGGCATCGCCTCCACTTGCTCATACGTACGAAAGACTTCCAAAGCCCTAGCGCTTAAGCCCTCATGTTTTTCCTTTGTTCGTTTTTGAAGTTGGCTTATCGGTGTTAACCAATTCATTACTAAACTCTGTTTCCTGATCAAGATAATTACCTACAGAAGCAACCTCTGTGTATGGATTATTATATGGATTCCCAATCGCTACATCTTTTTTTACCTTCTCTTTTTTCTTCACGTCGTCTCACCTACCTTTTCCATTAAAGTTAACTAGTCTAATTTCTCTAGTCTTCTTTAGTATGGATCAGTGGTGATCAAGCATACGTAAATTCCGGCTATTTTGTCAGTCTGTGATAAACTTCCAATGTCATGTAACAATCTTTTAAGGCGCGATGATTGTTCGTTATGTCAATGCCAAAATAAGTGGCTAAGGTCTCTAATTTATGATTTTTCGTCCCCTTGATGTATTTTCTAGCTAGAATTAAAGTATCGATGGAGCGATTTTCGATGACGTAGTGAAAATACTGCTTCGTATTGAAATTTAGAAAATTTAAATCAAATTTAATGTTATGGCCGACAACCGGTAACTGGTCAATGAACTCACAAAAAGGAATTAAGACTTCTACCACGTGCGGCGATTCTCCGACCATGGCTTCTGTAATGCCGGTGAAATTTGAAATAAAGGCCGGAACACCGTATTCGGGTCGGATCAACGTTTGAAAAACGTCAACAATTTCACCGTTTTTCACTTTGATCGCCGCGATCTCAATGATTTCAGCCTCTGCCGGTTTTAAGCCTGTCGTTTCAATGTCCACGACAACGAATTCGCTGGGTGTATTCATAATGTTCACCTACTTTAACTTAGATGCTCTTTCACATTATTATACCACTCCCCCCTCTTCAATAAAACCGTTAATTCAACAAAAAAACTCAAGCTACACACACGCGTAACTTGAGTCTAATGTATATTTTCTTCTTAAATAAACGCCAACGGAATCGTAATAACGAACAGAACGAAGAGCGCGAATAAGATCGCTGGTCGTTGTGTTTTATTGGCGGCTTTTAATTCAGATCCAGGAACAACTGGAATAACCGTTGATAAAGCAGCGACCGGTCCACCGGTTAGGAAGTATTGCATAATCGCACAACCACCGGCTGCAGCAACCGCTGCTGCAAATGGGTTAGCTCCTCCATCGATCGCAATGGTTAAGAACGCCACTACTACCCCAGCTGATGCACCGTTAGACTGGGTTAAGAATCCAGTGACAGCCGAAATCAATAGTAAAATCTGAATTGGCGCTAAGTTCATAGCCGGTCCAATGGTATCCGATGCTAAGGCAATTAACCCAATCGCGTTCATAACTGCTGACATGAACAAAAACGCAATGGTCGCAAACAAAGGCGTAGAAATACGGTGCACGCCTGCCATCATAAAGCTTTCAGCTTCTGTTAGTTTAACGCCTGCTAAAACAGCGACAACGAGCGATGAGAAAATACCAACTAAGATGATTGGCAACCCGATAATAAAGCCGGAAAACAAGACGATAAACGGAGAGATCGCCTTGACCAGCGAGCCTTGTTCTGCTTGATAGGCTGCAATCAATAAAATGACAATAGCAGCTGCTATAATGAATAAGCCAGTATTAGGGTTAAGAGCAGTAAACCACTCAAGATCAGAATTAAGAATAAAATTAAGGACAATCCCGACACTTAATAGTACCAGCGATAAAATAAATAGCGGGCTCCCTTTTGAGGATGAGCCTTTCTTTGACTGAGCCCCTTGATCAAGATTTTTCCCGCCACCTCTATTTTTAACGCGACGACTTAATGTCACAAAACTAAAGGCAAAAGCCGAAAGTCCAACAATAATACCAACTACGTTAATAAGCCCGAAACCAATTCCAGCTGTAGCGACAACCGCAACAATGGTTGGGTGAGTAAAGCCACCGTAGTTACCTAAAATTCCTGCTAAAGCGTGAGTACCAGCCGACTCGTTCGGTTCAACGCCTAATTCAACCGAAGCAGGTCCTGTTACAACTGCCGTAATGGCTGGTTGTGTGAACCCTGTTAAACCACCAACAATCCCAGCTGCAATCCCACCAGACGAAGCAACACCTGGTCCACCGCCAACGCGACGACCGAATTCCATGATGCTAGTGATAATGATATTTAAGAAGCCTATTTTTTCCATAATACCAATAAATAATAGGACTCCCAGCATATCAAGGATAACCGGATGCATCGCACCGCGGATTAGCGTGACGAGGGTTGACCCATCCTCAACCAGTGGCACCGAGATCGGTATACCGTATACAAGCGCAGCCGTAACCGACCCAATCACCGCTGTCAAATAAATCGGCACCTTCCCTGTTACCATGGCAAGTAGTGTCATTACCATAATAGCAATGGCTATAATTTGTGTTATTTCCATTTTTAATACTCCTCCTTGCTGACAAAAGTTGTCATTAGTTCTAATAATAATAATCTACCACACCATTTTTGTCAACAGTAAGTGATTTTATGTACAAAGGAATCTTTTCAATTTATGACCTTCCAAACAATAATTGTCCCACGATTTGCATCCATAAAGAAACAAACGATGTTTTCTCTATGGTCTCTGTTACCGTCAGCTCAACCTCTTGGTGTGGTTCACCATCAATGTGGTAAATAAGCCGGCCCACCACGTCTCCAGGCTCTAATGGGAAGACGAGCTCTGTATCGATAAAAATCTCATAACTTCCCTCTCCTAAATGCTCACCCACTTCATGAAGAAGAACGACGGAATCTTTTGTCACCACATCAAAGCGACGGCCTTCTGCTAAAATATTCTCTCCTGTGCCTACCACTTCACCTGATCCGATTCTTGGATGAATCTCATAGCGTGCGAACGCATATTCCATGAGCTGTGCAATTTCACGATTCCTTAAATCTGAGCGATCTGCACCCATCACAACAGCTACTACGCGCATGTCCCCTCTTTTTGCTGTTGCAGCTAGACAGTAATCTGCTTCACTAGTATACCCCGTTTTTAATCCATCTAATCCTTCCACGTATCGAACGAGTTTATTTGTATTGACTAACCAAAACGGCTCATCTTGGTCTTCACGAACGTAATCTTCATAAATGGAGGTAAATTCTACGACTTCGGGAAAATCGATTACTAGCCGTTGAGCTAAGATCGCCATGTCACGAGCGGTGGAAAGTCCACCCTCTTCTGGCAAGCCAGTTGGATTTACAAAATCCGTGTTGGTCATCCCAAATTCTCTTGCCCGTTCGTTCATCAATGCCACAAACTCCGCCTCTGTACCGGATACGGCTTCTGCTAATACCGTAATCGAATCGTTAGCAGAAGAAATGGCGACGCTTAAAAACAGGTCATGAACGCTCATTTCTTCTCCTGGCTCCAAATAAATTTGTGTGCCACCGAGGCCAGCCGCATGCTCACTCACCGTCAATAGTTGATCCCAAGATAAATGGCCTGCTTCAATGGCCTCTAACACGAGATACATCGCCATCATTTTCGTCATACTGGCTGGTTCAAGCAATTCATCGGCATTTTTCTCATAAAGTATTTGGCCGGTCTCCACCTCAATTAAAATCGCTGAATCACTGTTTTCAGCCAACTCTTCTGAGGTCACCAACTGCTGACTTGCCCCAAGCAACAAGGATGACACCATCATAATCTTAAAAAACTTTCCCATTTTTAAACAACCCCTCTAAAAAAAGATATCGTTAAAGAAGTCTATGAACCCTCTTAACTTAGTATGTCGAACTCCAAAAAAAAGACGCTCATGCGAATCACTTTCACGAACATCTTTTTTTCATTGGCCAACGTGCCTACAGTTTGATAATACCCATTTTTAAAAGCTCAAGCATCGCTTGGGAGCGACCTTTCACACCTAGTTTTAAAATAACGTTTGAAATATGATTTCTGACTGTCTTTTCACTGATCTCAAGTTCACTCGCAATTTCGCTTGTTGTCTTACAAATAACAAGTAAATCAAAAATTTCTTGCTCACGCTTTGTTAAAATTGACTGCTTTTTATCCAAGTACTTCTACCCCCCTCTTGATTATGAGGTAGCAATGTTTGCCTCCTTGATACAA
>Ga0131853_10003624_pt1 | contig 27727 bp, 21 predicted proteins | sample TergutLab28metaG_FD_92764 | JGI IMG/M metagenome (GOLD analysis project Ga0131853, IMG submission 92764) | Labiotermes labralis P1 segment gut microbial communities from Petit-Saut dam, French Guiana - Lab288 P1 (version 2) (version 2) | ecosystem: Host-associated > Arthropoda: Insects >...
ATCATCACATCTAAAAAAGTCTTTTATTTCAAACTGGGGAGGCTGCAGCCCAAAAGTCCCCCTGCAGGTGCATGCCTGATGGTTATTGTAATCTTTAATTTACCTTTCTATAACAGATAAAATAATAATTAAAATAAAAAAAAAAAAAAAAAAAAAAAAAAGAATAAAACCAAGAAGACTAGATCCTTGATTTAAGTTAGGTAAGTAAGTGAAGGAAAATATAGTTGTCTTTATATGTATAAAAATGGACTTTCCAACAGTGTTATGTTGCAGTTATATGTTTACATGATTTTTATAACATAGGTTTTAAAGTCAAACATAAATCATATAGAATCTCATGAAAAACTCCCTCCCCCCCTCCACTGTGAAAATTCTCGGTGCATGCCTGATAACAGTATCCTGAAATATCCTGATATATTACTTTAATACTGTCAAATATGACTGAACAATATAGTGAAATATGGAAATTCTTGTATCTTCTATTTTAAACAGAACCAACTTAATTAAGAGGAATATTAATTCAGATTCTGTCTGTAATTATTACTTTGTGTAACTTGAGAAAGAAACATTAACTTGCTTTGGGTATTATTAACCAGTTCTTTAATGATGCTTTAGTGATTAGGTGGTCTAATAAATGACCGGAATTTTGGATATGGCTAACTCCATCTTTTTACATATTTTGTAATAAATTTCCTCATCTGCTCCTCTGTTTTTTGATAGTTAAAGAAAGAAAACATTCTCATTGAGTCTGGAGATGATGACTGCAAGCGGTAAGTAGGAAATGTGTGCTGAGTATTTTAAGGAAATTTTCTCAACCAAATCTTGAAAACAGGGTATCTGATGTCAGTGTGATTTGAATAATTTATGGCTATTATGTATGAAGTTGAAGTTGTGTGCAACTATTGTACCACAATTTGTAGTAGATGAGAAAATGGTTGTGTAGATTCCTGAAATTGGCCTGGTATGTGTATAATATAATTCAGACATTAAAGATTACATGTATATTGTGATATTTAAATACAGATTTTTTAATGCTGAAATTCTGTGCTCTTTTCCAGCTGCTTTAGAAGTATTGTTAAGTAAACAAACATATATTAGGCTTCTTCACATCTGCATTATTTAACCAGACTTTCTTTTTTATCGCCTTTTTATATTGAAGTTTTTTTTTTTTCCCCCTGTTTCCAGAGAGCTGGACCTTGTAGAAACAGTGTGTGTGAATGGATCAAAAAGTGCTAAACATCTCATGTTACAACCATTCCATTTTCTGATTGTAATTGATTTTGAATCTACATGTTGGGAACACAATGCAAATGGAAAACAACCTGAAATTATTGAATTTCCTGCTGTGTTACTCAATATTAGGACAGGAATGATAGAAGAAGAATTTCAGCAGTTTGTTATGCCAGTTGAAAATCCCATCCTTAGTGACTTTTGTGTTAAGTTCACTGGAATTAAACAACAAGTTGTTGAAAATGGAGTACCATTACGTACATGCATTTCGCTTTTCTGTTCTTGGATTAAAGAAATCTCTGAGAAGAAGGGTTTGGTATTTCATGTGGATCAGAAAGGGAATAATGGAGAAAATAGTTGTACATTTGTTACATGGTCAGGTAAGAATGCAATATAATTTGTACTAGGGCTCAAAATAGTTTCTCTGTACCAGGAGATGGTCTAGAATCCATTGAAAAATTGAGAAATGATTTTGATGTATTCTCACCCACATTGTTAGTTCATTAAGTTCTGACTTAAAATTACTAAGCACAATGAAAGAAATAAGCATAGTTTATGTCATTGAACTGTATAAATACATTTTTTAAAACCATTTAAAATATTATTTTCCATTTCACATGTTACATAGGCTCTGACATTTTTGACACTATAAGAGCTTCCAATGATGAATTATCAGCAGATGTACTGTCAATACAAAATCTATGGGGTTACTTTCATTTTCCATAGGATTTTTCACAGTGAATTGTATTCAACATTTTTTATTCAGTGCCCTCAATTTGTTGTTTGCAAGCAGCCTTTCAGCATGCCTTCTGCCACTCAAAAACCACATCTTCATATATTCATCAATTAACTCAATATAGGACCTGTCAAGTTATATTATTGTGACGATATGCAGTGTGGACCAGCACATAGTGTTAGGCCTACCTTCTTAGGAAGTGCTAATTATCAAAGGTGATACTAGATACACAGTGCATTTGTTCCCCATAACTAACAATGGAGGTCCAATGCAACATGTCTTACTGGGAGTGGCATTTAGATGTTTGATATGAATTCTATTGCAAGGAGCTCTGGAACTTAGCAGATGGTATCTATGCATATACCCCACTTTTCAATCTGTTCTTGATATAGGAAGTAGACATGTTGCTATTAATAGGAATTTTAAACTGCTGTTTTACACCATACAAAAATGGTTCTTATTTGCTTATTTAATGTGGATGTGAAAGTTAAGTTTTCAATGTGAGTAACAAATGGAACTTGAGAATGAGAACATTTTGACCTAAGAGAGGTGAATTAAAAGCAGATTTGTGGAATTTAGGTAATAGGAGTGCCACAGTTCATAAGCACATGAGTATATACGGTCCATTGGCAGGGTTTATGATGAAAATTATGAACCCTTGTTTTCTGTACAGGGGTCTTCTTGATTAGCCATCAGTGCTGTAGGAGCCCTGCACTTACTGGTAGTTGTTTCAATGTTCCAGACTGGGACTTGGCTGTATGTCTACACAATGAGTGTACGAGGAAGCAGCTCTACAAGCCAGAGATTCTGTGTCAGTGGATCGATCTACGAGCTACCTACAGGGTTTGTGTCCCATAGTACATTGAACCGTCATGAAAAATTAAGGAATATGGTGAAATATAAACGTACAATATGCACAAAGGCCAGTTTTCAGAAAGCTACTATCTATATTTAGTAATATCCTGTAGTAGCGCATACACTGCAGTTGCAGAATCCTTCCTTCCGTTACTGTTGTCACAGTCTAGTATATGTGGGTACATATAGAGGTCCAGCATCTTTTGTAGGGACAAGGTCAGGCAGACATGTAGATGAGTCATCCAACAATAATACATACAAAATTATGTGGGATATTTTTCCTGAAATCGTCTGCCATGTGTGTATTCAAGTTGAGCCATGTCATGTATTGTTCTGCACTTAGGTAGAAAATATTTTGCACTGATAGTAATCAATCTGGCAGCCAAGACAGAGCAACATATGGTCTCTATCATGTTTCTCAGCCATAAACTGAATCACAGCCACAGTTAAGTGTGCCAAACAGTAGTTGTCTTCTCATAATCCTTGTATTTGGATGAAAGTCATTTAATGCAGAGCACAAAATACACTGAGACCCTGCACATGCTAAAACAATATTCACTTTCTTATTGTGGTCTTTTAGGTAATGGTACCATGCAAACTGTATGTTGGTACCATCAATTCAAACAAACAGTCTCCATCTTTCGAGACATTTCTCAGACACACTGTCATTCACTGGAATACAGAGTGTCATAGCCTGTAAGACTGCAATATTTGTCTTCATCACCATGCAAACCTGGAAGTTCTTACTACAACATAAACTTCCTTCCCAATCATACAATGTAGGTAAATTTCTTAAAGTTATCCTTCTGCTGCTACTGCTACAACATGCATAACTGTACCTACATTATACTATTACAATATTAGTTTGAACTTCCAGCCACTATAGAACACAGATTAGGAATAACAGCAGCAACTCTTGGAAGTTATTTTCCCCTGAGGGTGGTGCTGCTGAACATGGAGACAGAAAATGGTGTGAATATGCCACCAGGGAGAGAATGTCCATCGCATAGACATAATATGTATCAATACACACACGACACATGGGAGGGTTTCATGAGTTGTGGATATTACTGTAAGAGATAATTTCCTGGGTCTTGTTGATAAAAAAAATTGTATATAAACAAGAGTCTTACTTTAACCACTTACAGAGTTATAGCCACCTTACACTTAAAAAAAGAAGGTACATTTGGGAAATCAGTGTATTGCTGAGGTACCTGTATGTTCCTTATTTGTTCAGTTTAGGTTCTTGAAGTAGTAATAAGATCAATGTGTGACGGTGCCATCATTTTATACTAAAGCTTTATAACTGCTCTGTGTAATTGGTCACATCTTACAGACGTTTTACAGGAGACGGCCACAAGGTCTCCAGCATGCACTCTCCGAACTTGGTCTACAATTTGAGGGCCGGGAGCATTCAGGTATATGTGATGCCCGTAATACTGCCCTCCTTGCTTGGTGCATGGTGCAGGATGGAGCAATCCTAAAAGTTACCAAAGAATTCCAGAGAAAAAGACAAGCATCTAGAAGGACTCCTTTTAAGGTTGACATATAACAGTATGCAAAGAGAAATGATATTGGTTTTGTAGTAGTCATAAGGCAAGTATACTGGTCATACTACAGGTTTTGAAAATTGTTCTAGAACAGACACAATTAATGATCTGTACTTCAGCATGAATACAGCTATTATAAAGTGACCACAGGCTGGTGAGCCGTATACAATGAACTGTACTAAAAAATTTTTGAACACTTCTCTGTTGTTGGCAGTGATTTCCTTATCATGCAATATATCAAATGATATAAAGTAGCCAGGTGTTTGTCACACCATATTTCTCAAAAAGTGTCTGACAGAAAAGAGTGAATATAAAATATGTTCCCTTTGTGAGACAAGCTTGGTGAAATTTTTTTCTGTGCCCAACATGACACAATGAAGCCAAGCAGACTGAAGTATTAGGAATTCCTCAGAGAAAACAACACTGTTACAGTATTGGGAAAATACACTTTGTTGTGCAGTACAAACATATCCCTTGGAGACAAATGAAGCAAGCATCTTGAAAGGACATGGTTAAAAACCAGCTGTGTGTATGGTCTGTGTAGTAGGAGCTTATCTGATAAAGAAAATTTTAGGTCCTATGTCAAGCAATCACAAATACTGATATTTCAAGGTGGCTTACAAATATAAAGAACCTACCTCTTGGACAAAGTGGTAGGATTGTAGGGGTAGTCTGGTGAAATACTGGATAGGTGTGAGTGAATAATTGGTGGGAAGAAATCTATAGTTTATACACCAACTGCAAAAACTTTATAAGACTGAATATTACAAAATTTTTAATTATAAATTGTACATCATTTTGTATAACATACTTTTACTCATATGCTTAATTATTACATTAACATGTAACAACTGATACCAAATGGAGTATTATGATATTTACAATAATAATAATACTGAAAATTTATTTCCATATTCATGTAACACCACAGATACATTGAAATACAAAGGAGATTCACTGGAAACAGAGAGTGTGAGGCTTGTATCACCACCTAATGTCACAAAGAAAATATGATGACTGCCTCTTAAACAAATTAATATCAGACTAACACAAGGGAAATCAAATATAAGTGATGACACAGCAGTTAAGGAAGCAGTGGGCAAGTTTTCAGTGAATGGTGAATGATGGTAATACTAAGAATGTTATGCAGATTTTTTTTTTTTGCACGATCTAAGATTGTTACAGGTTCTAAGGTTCAATCTGCAGAAGGAAATACGATAACCCCTGAAGCAGTAACTTGCCAAGGACCTTCTAGTGCTAAGCAAACCCCTCCTGCCTGTGTGTGGTTCTCATACTTCTCACAAATTTGTCTCGCTTCAAGGGGCCAAATAACGGTCACAGCTTCTTCATCCGTCCAAAATGGAAGTCCTTACGAATACACAGACATTGGGATGTGGATTTATTTGTTGATGATTTTAACACTCTCTATATGACAGAATCAACTTTGGCTACAACTCTCCATATGATGTGATGATCTTGATGGGCAGAGGCTAGTTTGCTTGGCAAGTATTAAGATCTTACAAACCGACACCCAATATTTTATTCTAATAAATCTCTGTGTATTGTGGTCACAGCAGTCTTGCATTATCCATTCTTTACATAACTTTCTGGTAATCACACAACCAATAGGAGGTCAGATGACCAGAACACTGAAGATTCACTCCAACTTTTAAAAGTGGGGGAGACAAACTTTTCCTGCAAAAAGTTCTGAGATAACAGTTATCCAGAGAGCTAGTACAAACAGAATATACGACACTCCAACTTGATGGCTGTTTGGTAGTTGGTATGGTTGTCCACCAATCTCATCAACGTGGAAACCCATCGGAAATATGACTGCAGCAAGGCAGAATAATACCACTGGAACAAACACTTTTGTTTTAGCATATGCAATTTAATGTACTAGTTTTAACTTAATTGTACACTGGAGTATTGGCTTAATAATATTTCTGTATTATGACTGTATACATTCAGTGAGGGTTACCTCTTTATTTTGGTTGTAATGAATTAGATCAATGAAAGGGAATATTGGCGATGGGTGTGAACACAGAAGCAACCAGTATGTAATTTTAGTAACAATAATGTATCTGTTAAATGACTTTACACAATTCCAGTCTTGTTTGTACTTACTTGCAGTAAAGCCAACCCATCGAGCATATGGAACAACATTTCGATCCCAGTGTGATGAAGCTAGGAGGATGATAGTAGTAGTGATACAAATACAACCAACAAATATACAAACTAGTGCCAGCAGCCACTCTGGTTGTAAATCTGGAGTGAAACATATTTGTGGTCGGTTGTAAAGGGTTATACAGGTCCACATTAATCCCAGGCGAGTGTCTCCTGGTGAAGAAATTGGTATGAGTTTTTCACATAACCATATATAGTATAAACTAATGCCAGTGTTCCATCCTTTGTGGTACTAAATTAGTATTTAAGCGTTTTTAAACCTAAAGCAACTTAAATTCTTAATTCCCTACCTTGTTTCAACTAAATTCTGGCACAAAGAATTTATTATGAACAGAAGTTACTAAATTTCACATACAAGCTTATTATCCAGACCAACAAATGCACATCATATATATGAATAATATTTTATGTATTGTAGGCACTCCTACATGTTTCAATGCATCAACTTCAGGGAGTCTTAACCTTGTACTCTGCTAAAGTTACAAAATTACTAAAATCACAACTCAGTAAAATTAGTAGATTAAAATGTTCACGTGATCGTTGTCCAATGATAAACAATCATGCAAACATTTTAATCTACTAGCTTTATTGAGTTGTAATCTTAATAATTTTGTGAGCTGGCATAGTACAAGTTTAAGACTCCCTAAAGATGATGCATATGCATCGAAACATGTAGGAGTGCTTACGTTATATAAAATATTAATATATATGTTGTGCATTTGTTGGTCTGGATAATAAACTGTACAAGACATACGGTACATACATTAACATTCATGTACAAGATTAGTGTGGTCTAAGTATTCAGAATTACCTCCAACGTCTGTTATTATCCAATCTGGCATTGCTAAACTAACGATGGCAAACACATCAGCTGCCATGAAAAGCGTTCCTGAAATTAAAGTCAACTTATCCATTTCTAGGATTTCTTGACTGTACACACGAAACCTTTAACTGTACGTAACCGAACTCGAAATCATCCTAACCACGATCATGAAGCTCTGACAAAATGCTACTATTTGGATTATTGGTTTTCCATGTTTGTGCTATTATATGTAATGACATACTAAGGCATCGCATTTAATTTATTTGTTTCAAAGCTGCACATGCTTTAGGTAAGAGTCAGTCGCATTAAAACATTCGCGGCTCTTATTTCTTAATGCGCAACACAAGACACTCGTTCTTGACGATAATACCCACACAGAACGGAACGTGTAAACCATGGATTAGAGTTCCATGATATGACCACTGTGATTCAGGGGCACCAACATTTTGTTCATAGTATTTGGCGAGTGGTGTGAATTGTAATGGAGTATGTAGGGTTGTAGCGGTTCGTAAATTTCGGACTGATGAGTTAAGTTAATTAAAAGTCTCTGCGTGTTCGTTGACATGAAGACATGCAGAGATTTATTATGAACCTCTTCACACATTCTGACTATTTTGAGAGTGATACTGAAGGCGAATGGGTATTCTTAAGGCTGACAACCCAGTAATTTAAAACTGATTTGGCGGTGTCCAAGATACATCTTATAATGTCAATAAAGGTAATTATATTAAGGCGGCACTGTCAATAAATTTGTTAAATGAACTCCTTTGCAGTGCGAAATTCCGACACATTAATATCGTTTATTGACACCAGTCAAGGGAGGATTTAATAAATGTGCATTTATGTGTAATCCGGCATGGCTTAATTTAGTCCATTGGGATACCCCGTTCAGTATAATGACTATTACGGCTGACAGGTGGAATCCATGGAACTGTACTTCCACTTCGATGTTCATGGCTTGTACTTTTTTAAGTAAGCATGGGGTCCCTGATTGAACGATTTTGTGATATGAAGGTATTCTTAATGGCTAGTTACTGTCTCCTGTAAAGCTTTGCGTAGAAATATGTTATTTTGTTTGGAATAAATAAACGTTATGAGTGAAGTAAGTGAACCATTTATATTAGATGGAAGTTCCTATGCTTCTCTCCTAGGGGAGGTTGGAAGCAAATTCCATAATGTAAATAACCACGAAACCCCACGAACTGTGCATCTAGGAAGCCGTACAAGGAGCCGTGTAGAATGTTTGGCGTACGCAGAGAATGAAAGTTGCCCGTTTAAAGTTACGATTTAAGTTCAAAGTCTAATTTACCGAAACTTTGTGGGTAGTCTCCGCGGCAGACGTGCGAGTAATTGCACGTGCTCGTATGTAGTTGTGTGTGTTGGTCAGTAGCTATTTATACACTGCGTGAATGTAGTTTTCATGGATGGGTGGTTGTAATTGTAATTTTATTCTTTTTCCGTAAAGCCCATTAGGAGTACAATCTTGAGGAAGTGGAAGTAGTCATATGGCACAAATAGCAATTATAATAGGCGTAAATGCATTGCTAGTTTAGCAGTTGTCATAATAACAATTTTAAAACCAGTCATAATAACAATTTTAAAACCATTAACTTTTAATTTTAATATAAGAAATAACTAAATTGCCTTAAAAAACCTGCATATAATAAAGCAATGTAAAAACAACAAGTAATTTGTAGTTATATGTTATAATTTAAATATTCTTCTAGAGTATAAAATGAGTTAGAATATAAAAACCTTTTTAAGGTGGGCCTTAAAAGTTTTATCTCATGTGATAAACTTTTTATGTAGGATGGGGGATGAATAAAAATTTGTATTCCAGAATTATAAGCTCCTTTTTGAAATTTAGCTATATTAGGGATGGGTGGGTGAGGATTGCTTCTTATTTCTAGTACTGAAGTTATGAGTCTCAATATTCATGATAAATGTTTGTTATTTACTATGCACAATAATGAAGAAAATATATACTGGGAATAAAAGGGTAGTATTTTCATTTTTTTGAACAGATTCCTACAAGAATCTGTATTCTTAGAATTAGTTCCCCCTCCTTTCATTGTGAACACCTTAGTGCATTATGGTGTGAAACTGTTGCTTTAACAAATGTGGCCCATTCTGTATTTCGTTCATGTGTGTGTACTTTTGACATGTCTACGTTTTGTAGCACAAAATAGAAGTGACAGAAACAAATAGTTTCAGAGAGAAAGTTACATATGCAAAAAATGAAAATGAGCAAAATATGATAAAAATGAATAAAATAAAGAAGGGGAGACTTGTGTTCAGATTTATTTTAAACATTTTTCATTCCATGCATTGTGATACAATTGTTACAATGTAAACCAACAAATGGCATTCACCCTGTTCAAATCACAGGGGTGTTCTAATATACATAAACTCCTGCATGTTGCAGGCCTCACTGGTCCATCATCAGGGAGTGCACAGTCGCATAAAACAATTGTTAAAACTTTTGTCATCTTCAGTGTATAGAACTGTTGGATGTTCATCAGTGTATGAATTATAGAGATGGATATGTGTTGGATATGTGCACATATTCATCTCTATAATTCGCACTTTGATGAATGTATGACAGTTTCTATGTACTGGAGATGGCAAAAAGTATTATCAATTGTTTTATGCAATTGTGCACACACTGATGATGGGCCAGTGAGGCCTGAAACATGTGGGAATTTAAGTATATTAATATATGCCTATGATTTAAATGAAGTATATGCATTTGTTGGTTTATATTTTAAGACGTGTGTACAGAATTTTACTGTAGAGCGACTATGTAGGTATCATTACTTTTTTCTTTAGAGTACCACATACGTATGTGCTTGGTGTGTGAGTATGGTAGTGCACCACAGTGTTTTGCGTATGCATGGAATGTCAGGGAAGTGTGCATGTGTGTGCCAATGATAGTATTGTTGTTGGTTTGAAAAGTACCCTGTCTTTTTGAAACCATGTTAAGCCAAAGAAGCTAAATCAGTAGGATTTGCAGTATTAATTTTCTTTATTTTTATTGTCAGGGCAGAATGTCTTGAAGGGTGGTTGGCTCTGAGACCCAGGTATCAGTAGGGATATGTGTGTAGTGAAACACTTCTAAGAGCACAAGAGGACTGCTATGACAAAGAAGGAATTATTGCTGATTTCATTCTTCATGGTGACCAACTGACATATTGTAAGCAAAGAATTATGAACTATGTACTGGACTGGGCCATGTTTTAATTAGGTATTTGTATGTAATATAGTTTTTTAAGTCTGTTACTTGTATAAACTTGATATTTTAATGAAGAATTGTTGTTTTGCTCTTGCACATAATTTGAGAAAATGTTAAAGGGACTGATCTGAAACTCATAGAATATGATTGTGTAACTATAGGCATGTTTTATTTTCAGTTTGAACTTAAATGTCAGGAGGAGGGGTGGGGCTGGGAGCAGTGTACTCTCCACTACCGCAGTCAATTAGTGACACAGAGTCTACAGAAGAGGAGCTCATTAGTACTGTTCGCCGTAGTAACAACAGCAAATTTGTTGTAACTAATAAAGACTTGGTGGATAAACACAAAGGTATATGACTCCCCTTACACATAATGTATGTTTAAGTATTTTACTACATAGACAGGTTTACAGTGTACACATGTCTTTACTGGGTATCAGTTGTATAAGCTACATAATAAGTTACTGTAGCCGATCATTTTTAGTATAGTTGTTTATTAGGATTGGTGGCGTCATTTACGGACGGTTCATGGCTATGCGTTGTATCTGTCAACGTATGTTTGGGACCATTGGTGATAGGAGGGGTTGTACAAGAAGAAATTTAAATGGCGAAATGGTTGGTAGCTGATAACGGACGCTAGCAATCCAGTGTGAAAGCAGTCATGTACGAGTGTGGTGTAAGTGGGAGTACAGAGAAGTGACTGTCAGTTTCCTAGAAAATGATCTAGTTGTTTTAATGGATATAGCACTCCATTTATTATATCAAGAATAAAATGAATAAATGAAACATAAGTGAAAAGAAAATAACTAAAAGTAAATGTGAGTCGGTGAACCACACCCGTTTCCTGAAAGAGGATCACTTAACAGACTGAGCTTGCCTGTGGAATAGTGCCTGGCAGGTTTTTTTTTAATAAAAAAGGAGAGAGTTTCTAACAAAAGAGAAGATCTGTTCAATTTTGGGCTGAAATAATGTAGCTTAATTTGTGTGATGCATGTATGAAAATTATGCACAATGTTTTGTTTGGTGCGTGTTTATTTTGTTGTGTCATATGATTTAATTAATTAATTCATTCATTCATGCGGCTTCACACCTTATCATTGTTTCCCTCGGAAAGTTTTAATATCCATTGGATTATATTTGATTGCACTGTTTGGTATTATTTCATCATTCATTTTCTGTGAACATTAAGTCTTTTGTGACTGTAATTTAAGACTGTGGAAGGTGAAGATATCAAAGCAAAATTAAATGTTAAAAACATTAGTAAATTCAGTACTAAGTTATAATTCGCATAAATGATATGGCATATTTTTCAGGTAAAAAGATGGGTGAATATCGGCCATTGGGTCATGATGGGGAGGGTGAGGTCTCCATAAATGGTCTGCAAAACCATGATTTGACTACTTGTGATGAGATTCGAATTATTAAGCCTGATGGACCACTCCCACATCACCTGGAGCCAATGTCTCCATTACGTAAAATTAGCTTCATTATTTCAATCCTCCTCTGTGGACTGACCATTGTTATATTCCTGTGGATTCTGCCCTGTGATTGGGCAACCTGTCCATCGACATCTGTCAGGTTCAGAACCAAATCATGGGAGAGAACATTGCAAGGTTTAGGTGAGTTCATGTGTCATGACATTTAACAATTTTTAGGGCCATGGCATCTTGTCAGGGTAATGACATAGTGGTGTAGTATTGTAATAAAATGGCACTGCTGATCTGTACCCTTTAATGACAGGCTTGCTGCACAATAGTGACATTTAATTCCTCACATGCTGTTGGCCTCAGTACACCATATTGTTTTGAATGCATTTGAGGGTGCTATGAATTTGGAACCTTGCTGTCCTGGGCAGTAGTTCAAATTCAAACTATAGCATTATTGCAGCTTAAACCTACCATATGATATGATATGATATGATTGTTAACTGCAATTGTGTAGCCACCTGGTGGCAGTAGTACAGTACACATTTACACACAAACAATACACAGAACGACAGAAAACAAACAATAAATAGAACAACACAAAAATTTTGGAAGAGTGCAGGCCGTGCCCCATCTTTGCAGGTTTTACCCTGGCATTTGCCTTACAACTGAGGAAAAAGCATGTAAAAACCTCAGTCAGGGTAGCAAAAAAGATGAAGATACATAAACGTACAATAATAATACATAGACATAACAATAAAAATACATAAACTACAGTATTAAACAGGAATACAACCATATATACATTGATAAAAATAATGTGGTGCTGAGGCAGTTCAATCCACTTGCCATCTTCTCAGTCTTGCAAGTGGCCGCTTCTAAGAGGGTTTTCCACAACACCTTTTGGTGCTGCACTAAGTGATAGAGCTTCTGCTGCATGGGCTCATATGGGTGATTCTGTAGAGTTGTGTTCAACAGCTGCCTGTTTCAGGTCTCAGCCAGATCATCAATTGCTTTGATTGAGGATTTTTGTGGATTTCCTCATACCCTGTATGTAAAGAATGGTTTAGTACCTCGAAAAGGCTTTCCAGTTTATTATGTATGAATCATCCTGCTGTTTGATGCTAGATAGTCTGAGTAACTGATGTCATAATGGATCCACATGTGTGCATGCACGCGCACACGTGCACACGTGTGCATTTTATATTATATGATGGCCTAACTTGACCAATTATTTCAGTCCTTTGAAGGCCAAATGTTTACATCTATATATTGTTTTGTTGTGCTTGTAACTGTATGTTCTTCAGTGTAGGAGGTCACATTTTATAACCATACAAAACAACTGCTGAACTTTTTTTTGTATTTCATAATTTTTAGTGTTTTGGAAAGCAAACATGATGACAATTTTTAACATGTATTTCCTGAAGTAATTCTTATCTTTATTTGTAAGCATAGTGATGTTTAAATTGTTTTCCCAATTTACTTAAACAGGACCCACGGTAGCTTAGACAATGGAGTGAGTAGGTAAAGTGTTGAATAACTGGAATCAGTTCCTTTTGGAGGTCAGAGACATTTTCTTGTACCACTATGGTGGACAGGGTTGGGTCCCACCCATGCTCCTTTCCAGTGCATACAATGGGCCCTTTCATGAGAAGTACATTGGCCTTGGTTTTGAAGGATGAGTGTAGTGATTGTGATGATCATAGTGACTGCAACTGAAAAAATAACTCCCACCGAAATGTTTGTGAGATGTTAAGCAACAAAATCAGTGTAGCAAACAGTAAAAGATACACAAATTCTGTACTACATTCCTAGAACTTACTTATATTCTGTGGCATATATTTTGTGTATTAATGTTCAGACAGATTAATCAACCTGATGTGTAAAAATTAATGTAGAGCGTATGGTTATTTAACAGAATTGAAGGGCGGGATTAACGTGGTAGCCGGAGTCCCAGGTCGAGGCCAGAACTTGGTGTTCCTTGCACGTGGCAATATTATCAGTGCAGATCAAACAGATCAGGACTTGAGGGACTTTCCTGCAAGTGGAGGTGGACTCATATCACTGATTGGATCTACAGGAGAGGTTGCCTGGTATATTCACTTCTCTAGAACTCCTCATACCATGGATTGTTCACTTATTGATGTCACAGGTGATGGAGCAGAGGATTGTATTGTGGTGGGGACTGGCAAGCTGTTGGTGGCTATTAATCCGATACCAGGTATAACGAAATTGAGTAACTTACAAATGTACATATTTTCCTTTCTAAAGGGTTCTGATGATGGTATATTATGTGGCATAAATCTGAATGCATTTTTTTTTATCTGCTGTAACACACTGTTACAGCATATAGCTTATTTTGGAGTCTGAATAACTGGAATTAACCAGTGTTTCATAGAGAGCGTTTTTCATGAAACTTGGCCTGGACCAAATTTAAGTCATAACTGTTGTAGCTCATTAAGATCTGTATGTTAGAAAAGTATCTTAAATTATCATTTGGGTGTCCACAAACTCAGTGTGTTATGTATTTTACTTTATTAGTACACAGCTAATTTTAATTCTGGGGAAATCATTAGTAAATAACCAAAATTAATGTTGCCATTGATAGCACTGTCTGAAGTTCCTGATACTACCTGTTACCATATTGATGTCTGAGACCCTTTGCTAATGCTTAAACAGCAGACAGACATTATGTATAAACAGTTTGCATTTTTGGGTGATTTCAGGCTTCCTCCTTGAAGTAGATGAGAACTGCATAATAGTCTAGAAGAGCGCAGTTTTCAATTTGCATTTTTTAATGTCTCCTTTCGGTCCACAACTTTGTAGGAAAGTCTGTTTGAATCTGTTGCAGGTAGTATAGTATGGCATCTCCACAGTCATCATGATAGCAGAAGTGCAGTTGATTTGCTGTTCCCCATTGTCTTGCCTGACCTGGATGGAGATGGTATACTAGAGCTGCTGACAGCTTGCAGCTTCAATGACACTGCTGACGGTCATGCTACTGTTTCTGATCGCAATAACTTTATTGTGATATCTGGCAAGAAGGGAGAAATCATAGGACAAGCTGTTAATTTTCCCACATGTGCCCATATCCAAGCTCTTTCTCTGGATGAGAAGTGGAACATAGTGTATATGTGCCAGAAGGCAGATAAAGATGAAGGTAAGAAAACGTTAAGGTGTAAGTGCCATATGATGATACTTAAGTAGTATTTTAATCACTTTGAGGCATCTTTTTTCCATTCTTTGGCAACAAAAGCTTGTTTTGGTATGTGTATTTCTGATGATGTGGCTGTGTCCTTATTCAAGATCAAGTGTATATGCAACTGTATGGTGTCAGTATTTATAGTTCAGTGTCATGACATATTCTGAAGTTCATGTGTTTGTGTGTGACCTACAGAACTGAGTTGAAATACGGGGCCCTTTTTCTCATTTCTTATCTGTGGAGGACCGTGGTCCAGGACTGTAGATATTAGTGCTAGAACATTTATCTCTGAAACATTTTGGGAACTCCCCTCCACAATATTATCATTACCTAAGAATGGAACCAAATTTGTTAACAAATCACCATGGAAGCTTGAAGGCGTCAGACCAAACATTCCACTGTCATATTTAGTGCAGGTGCTGTATATTCAGGATGAACTGAGTTTGCTTATCCTAGAGACAGTCTGTCCTAGCTTTTTAATGTATTTCACTAGTCTGTCCAGCACTGAAATAGTACTTTCAAACAGGACACAGCAACTTTCAGGTCATTGTGCTTTGATCATCCTTCAGGTTATCATTATTAATTTGAGAAGATTCCATTTGAGTGGCGATGATTGATGGTGCATTAAGTTGTTTTGGAGATTGAACATTGGTGGATAAGACTTTCATTTTGTACACTTTGGTCACTCTCAATATGTATTATGTAAGTTGTATCCTTGTAAGATGTTGAAAGTAACTGAAATTTTGTATTTATTCTGCAGCATCAACAGGTATAATATCAGTGCAGGAGCTGTATGCAAATGCCACACACAAGCAGCTGGCTGTGTCTAAGTATCTGGAGAGTCCTCCATTGAAACAACATCAAGTTCAGGGTGCATGGTCAACCATTAAGAAAGTGAATGGTCATTGGCTGACTCTGGTGAATGAAGGGCAGTGTCCCAACCACTGCAATGCAACGGTTAAAATAACAGATGAACGACATCATAATGAGACTGTTTTGAGTTACCAGCTTGAGAACACTTATGGTATGGTACCTGTTGTTCTTGTATTTAACAGCCGCTCTGGAACTTCGACTGGTGGAGCTTTTGTTGAGCCAGTCAGTGGGTTTGTGTTGAAATTTTGGACATGGACCTCTACCAACAGTCGAATGCCTTCGTCTGTGATGAAAGACAGTGGTGCCATGAACACAACGTCCACCAATCCCCCGTTCCAACATCGTTTGAAGAGAATGGTGAAAGACAGGATGTTGACAGAAATGCATCTTGGGAGAGAGAGATTCATCCGTCGTATCGTCACACCTGCTCAGCAAAATGTATGGAATGGGAGTAGCATCCGAGTGGATTTCCATCAACTGAAAGAACGAGTCGTGCTTTATACATTCAATGCTACTGATAGCCACATAGTGAATGCGAGTCTGAATGAAGTTATTCAGCTTTGTAGTCATGGCCCATCAGAAGAGGATGAGCTTTGTCAGCCAGACCTTCACTTTCAAGAGCAGTCATGTATGTGAATTTCTTGTTATTGTTACCATGGACAGAACTGTAATATTGAGTGATGCTAAGCCACTGCTTTCATATCTTTTGGAATTAATACATCAAGTTTTTGGTAGTGTTTTGCATTTATCAGTTGGAATTGTCTAAATTATATACACAGGTATGGTATATAATGCCTCGTATTTGGTAATAGATCTTGAAGTGCCAAACATTGGTAATGCAGATTTTTCCTTCATATAGTCTTCTTTCTGTTTCTTGGTCTTTTAGATGTTTGCTTCCCAAGGTATTTCTCTGCTCATTGTATGTACTTGTTTGTTTTGTGTCTTTTACTTTACTCTAGTTGCTTGGCTCCTTAACCTCTTAAAACCCCACTTTTGCATACACGAATGCATGTTGGAAAAGAGTACTAGAAATTAATTTTGTGTTCGGTATGAGATACATGACCAACAACTGCATATACAGATACATATACTTATTGTATTATAAACATAATTTACAAATATATATTATGTTAACATGTTAACATTTTATGTTTGTAAATTAAATTATTTTGATGTTCTGTGTGATATATCCTTCAAAGAACACCTCCCTGAAGATGTCCACAATAGGTGGCTGAAATGTGTAGGACTCTATGCTGTTTATAATACAAAAAATTTACATTTCTGTATGTGCATTATTTTGTCATATATCTCATAATGAATCATCAGTGCATGGTCATGAATAGTTTAAAATTAATTTTGTATATTTAGGCAACAAGGAAATGTACTGCATTTTTAAGACATGTTGCATAATCTCTGTTTTATTTTCCACAAAATGCCATTTATTTCATAATTTATCTTTTTTGTTCAAATTATACTCAAGTTTTTCATAAACCATGCATTAAAATTTAAATACCCATTTGTATAGGATAAAGTTGTGTGCATCACAAAGTTCACCATTGTCAGCAGGGTTGTGTATGTGCCATTAAGTTTGTCATGCTGTCTGTTTGACATACTTTGCAATTTTATTGGGCTCCATACCTATTAAATGATAATGCGGTGGAACGTAATTGTATATAGTAACCTGACCTTTACATTTTCTATATTAGAACTAAGACTTACTAATATGAATACTGGTTGAAATGTTGGCCAGTTACTTGCATATAGTACTGCATGGTATGTGCAATTGCACGACCTGTATCATATGATTTGGGGGATCATTATGTTAGCTGAATGACTGGGGTATTATTCCCAGCTAAAGCAGTATGTTCTCTTTGTCATCACAAACATATTGGCTCTGGAGCCAATGATAAGGACTTTAATTTCTTCATCACACACTTAATACTTTGGTGGCTGTTGATTCAATGTATGTAAAATTTCAAAGCAATCCTTTTGTCATCCATAACTCACTCACTCACTCCCAGGTGCTACAACCCACGTAGGGTCTTGGCCGACTCTAGAAGTCGCCTCCAACCATCTCTCTCCTTGGCCTTGATCCTCCAATTTCTAACTCCCAGCCTCTCTGCATCCCTCATCACTCCGTCCATCCATCTGAGGTTTGGCTTTCCCACTCGCCTTCTGCCCTCCAGCTTGCCCAAGGTGATTTTCTTACATAGTAGATTATCTTGCATTCGTACTATATGTCCTGCCCATCTAAGCCTGGTTATCCTAATTGTTGTTACCAAATCAGTCTCATCATACAGACGATACAGTTCTTCATTATATCTTGATCTCCATGTTACCCCTTCACAGATAGGTCCATTGATTCTTCTTAGTATTTTTCTCTCAAAGACTCCAAGACGTAACTTATCTGCCTTATTCAGAACCCAGGTTTCTGCCCCATACATCAGGACTGGTTTTATTAATGTCTTATATATAATCACTTTATACTTTCTGTTTATGTTTATGTTTTCACCAACCCAAAGTAACTTCTATTGGCTAATGTAATTCTGTTGTTGATTTTGGCAGAGGTATTATTATCAGCTGTAATTAATGTTCCCAAATACACAAAACTGTTGACTCTCTCAAAGGTCATATGTTTCACCTTAAAAACATTCTCAACATATTTCTTCTTGTTGCCACAAATCATGTACCTAGTTTTAGCTTGGTTAATTTCCAATCCCATCCTTCTTGCAGCTCTGTCCAATGCTATTGTAGTCTCTTGAAGAGATTTCAGGGATCTACTAATAATATCAATATCATCTGCATATGGTAATATCTGCACTGATTTGTAAAATATATTACCATGCTGGTTTATGTTTGTATCACATATTATCTTTTCCAGTGCTATATTAAATAAGATGCAAGCTAATGCATCTCTCTACCTCAACTCATTTCGTATATGAAAACTTTCAGATAGTTGTTTTGCACCTTGACTTTGGCAGTAGTACCCTCCATCGTGGCTTGCGTTAATCTCACTAACTTTGGTGGTATGCCGAATTCTAGCATTGCCTTATAGAGCTGATTCCTGTTGACTTTATCATATGCTAGTTTTAAAATCTATAAACAGATGATGGGTTTCTATTTGGAATTCCAACTTTTTTTCCAAAATCTGTCTTAGTGTTTTTATTTGGTCAATTGTTGACACTCCTTCTCTAAATCCACATTGATATTGTCCTATTATTTGATTTGCATGTGGCTTTAGTCTTCCATATAACACGATTGACGAAACATATATACAACATTAACCAATGAAATCCCTCTAAAATTCTCACAGTTTTGAACATCACCCTTCTTGTGTGTAGGACAGATTAAGGCTTTGACCCAGGTCAGTGGGATGCTTCCTTCATTCCAAATTTGAACTATTAACTCATAAATTCTGTTTTCCATATATTTATACCCTTCACTGGGTATTCCATCCGGGCCTGGTGCCTTGTTGTTCTTTAACTTATCAACTGCTGCCCTCACTTCCTCCTTTGTAGGTATGTCCGTCGTTTCCAAGTTTCTATATGTTCCATATTCTTCGTCTTCTTTTTTCTTATCCAGGCTTTCTCTCGTATCCTCAGTTTCACCTTCATCATCACCATCACCTTTATTTCCATCTTTATCTCCATGACCATTCAATAATTCATCAAAATGTTCTGCCCATCTCTGTAATACCTTCTGTTTTCAGTTATGGGATTTCCCTTCTTATCCTTACACATCCCTGTTCTTGGTTCGTAACTTTCCTATTAATGTTCACTTTCCTATAAAACTTCCTAGTTTCTTTTTGCCTACCGGCTTCCTCCATCTCCTCCATCAATTCCTTCCGTGCTTCCCTCTTCTTCCTCCTATGTATTTTCTTTTCTTCTTACCTCCTCCTTTGAATTCTTCTCTCACCTGTCTTGTATTCTTTTTGGCTAACATATTTTTATACACCTTATTCTTCAGAGAGGTCACTGCAGCACACTCATCATCGAACCAGTCATTCCTTTGTGGAGGTCCTTGCATTCCTATAACAGATTCAGCTGCTTCTTTCATTATCTTTTCAATAGACCATTGCTTTTCTATTCCCTTTTGACTCTCCTCTTCAGCATAGGTGCTTTCATTAAACTCCATAATCTTGCTTCTGAAGGCCTGTTGTACCTCTTCATTTTCCAGAGACTACACATTATATTTCTGCACCCTTTGCCCCTTATGCGTTTTATTCGTAGATATTCTGGCTTGAATCTCAGCCATCACCAAATAATGGTCTGAATCAGCATTAATACCTTGTTTACATCTAACATCCTTCAAATTAGAGGAATGTTTTTTTTGAATCAAAATATGGTCAGTTTGGTTCATAGTGTCCCCATCTGGTGACCTCCATGTCACTTTTTGTATGTTCTTATGGGAAAATATAGTTCCCCCAATAATCATGTCTGTTGCGGCAGCAAACTGCACCAATTTATAGCCATTTCCATTTCATTTTGCATGCAGTCCATTTCTTCCTGCATAGGGGTAGTTACTTTCTTCCTTGCCCACTTTCGCATGGAAGTCTCCAAGTACCATTTTTATATCATGTCTGGGGCATTGACTATAGATGGTTTCAAGTTCTAAGTAAAATTTATCCTTCTATTCATCATCCTTATCTTCTGTTGGGGCATGTGCATTAATTATACTATAATTTCTGTATTTCCTATGAACTCTGATCCAGCAGAGTCTATCATTAGCAGGTTCAAAACACAGGATATTTGATAAGAATCTTGAGTTAACATAAAAACCAACGCCAAAAACATGCCTCACAGGATTGCAACTATAAAAAATTACACAGTTCTTCTCTAAAGTACCATTTCCTAACCATCTTATCTCCTGCAATGCCACCAGGTCCATCTGCACCTTCTACACCTCCTGCTTTAAGATATTGCTTGCTCCAGGTCTATATAATGATGGGACTTTTCAAGTTCCAATCCTCAAACACCACCAGGTTCGTTTCCGTTTCACACTTCCGAGGCTTATTCTTTGAGTTTTCGTAACAGGAATTTTTTACAGGGGTAGGTTGTCAGCCCACCGCCCAACCCCCAACCTGGAGAACCAGAGTGCCTGTCTTAGTCTGGGCCATCACCTTCGACCTGTCCGGCAAGGGAGACGTACCACTAGCAAGCTACCGCTGGAATAGCTCTTAGGATCCTTTGGCCACTCAAGCCCCACTACTATGACAAATTGGAGGCACTTTCAGTGGGGTGTCATCCATAACACTAATCATAATTCTGTTAGTTGGACTATTCTAGGGTGAACTTTACCTTTATTAGCTATAATTATTTTTTAAAATAACATGGTAGCTTACATTTTAACTCATTCTTTGCTTCCTTCCAGCAGTGCTGATTGCAGATCTGGACCAAGATGGTTCACAAGAACTTGTTTCATTCCTGACCACCTACACAAATAATAATCCAGAGGGTTCATCAGTTGCAACAGATACTTCAAAATGGCACTTGCAATCAAGAGTACGAGTTGTTCGACTGGAAGCGGAACTGCCCAAACTATATGAAGCTGTAGCACGTCAGTGAGCTGGTGGTAATTAAAGGTGTTTGTATTGACGGATTTTGTGGTACAAGATTCAGGATTTGTTGAAGGGTATGTTAAAATTGACGTAGTTCAAAGAGCACAATTTGTAAATGAACTTAATATTTGATAGGTCTTAACCAAAGACAGTTACTGTGCACCAAGGGATACAAAGGGAACTGTCTTGGTCTGATCTACAATGTGCTAAGGGATATAGGTATGTCAGCATGCAGTTCTTTGTACCTAACATACTCATATGAGATTGATAAGCCTGTTTTTGATTTTTAATTAGAAGTGATATTAAGGAAGTTTAAGCAACATCATTCTCTTCAATATAATCATCATGCAGTAATTGCAAATTATAATATAACGAAACTAGAATCCACATTTTTCTAAGTGTAAATGTTTAAAACCCCAGTGGTTAGTTTATGCACCTCACGTTTAACATTAAAGTCTCTTGTGTTTGCCCCCACAGAGTGGATTTATTTGGTTCATGTGATACTCACAATTTACAAAGATTACTTCCTTATACAGCATTAAGTGACTAGTTTTTATAATGGGGACTGAACGTAGAGATTGAATTTTTTAATATTAATTGGTGCATTTTAGTCTTTAAAGTGTTGAGACATTACATACACACAGAATTGGTGTTGGTAGTCATTACTGTTTTTTAAAATGTTTCAGTAGACATGCATTTGATACCTGTTCATTTTGCTGACACGCATTCATCTCTAGAGCAGATGACAAGTTTCAAAATTGAATATTTTATCATCTGTTGTTCATGCAGTGTGTAGTCATTATGATTTTCTGCATGCTTGACACCATCTGCTTCCTCTTTTATATCATATTATAATATTAAATAGTGTATGTCAGCACAATCATTTTATTACCCAAGGTAATTATAAGGCTACATGTTTTGACTATAGATTAGTCATCCTCAGGCCTATTTTGTCAGTTGTGTCACAAGATGCTATGCACACTTTGGGATCCCATCGTGTTTACATCCATGGCATACATCCAATTAAATTGTTTGTCTTTAAGGGCGTGATGTGCAAATTGTGTTTACAAGAGTGGGATACATAATATTGGATCATTTGTCTCGTAAAATGTATTATACTCTACAAATTGTGTCTAAAAAATTAAAATATGTAAAATTCTTAATAGTGTATTGCTGTTCACCATTTGCAAATATGAGTCCCGTTATCATCTAGTTGTTTTTGGAGCTATGGGATACTGTATATTTACTGGTGACGCCGGAGTACGTCTTTGTTGCTGTTCCATGGGAGTGGGTGTGTTATCAAATGATCTCACATGCTGAAATATTGGATAATATTGTCTGGTAAGGTTCACTGCTTGTTTCTATTGTTATGTTGTTAATGGACGGATAAGCTTCCAGTTACGATTTTCTCCTGACGCAAGTGTTGAGTTTTTGGTTCCATTGTTTATGTAGTCCTTGCGACCAGAAGTAGACTTTAGCGTAGGTGTCTATACGTTCGCGCTGAATATTAACCACTGTGTAATATGTCGTTCTATAGCTATGTTGTTCTAGGTATTACAATCACTGTACAGACTTTGGACGGCTTCTCCGACGTACTCACATACACTATTTAATATTATATTACTTTACAAGCACATCATGATGCTTCCATTAAAAAAAAAAAATTGTATCATATGTTATATATGGGGTGGGTTGTCTGACAGTTTTAAACAAACTTCGCCTACTTATAATGAGATGGTACAGTTCAGTCAGTAATGTGATTGGCGGTGGCACAGATTTTTCCCCTTCCTGTTTCATCTATATCCAAATTGGGTCTGGGACCCACTCAGCCTTTTGCCTAAGGTGTATGGAAGACTGTGCTGCTGACCACTTGCCTCCTTGCTTGTATTGAACTTAAGAATGTGGAGCCTTATTTCTGTTATGTCTGTATGGTGAAATGCTATTGTACAGGGACAACATTTGTTACCTCATTTCACTTGTGATAGAATTTTCACTGAATATGCAACATGTACATCAGTTCATGTCATATTTTAGCAGCTAGCCAATTGATTATTTATCCAGTATTACTTGTAAAACTGAATTGGAAAGTGTGAGTTTACCCATATGTTTGCAAGCTGGCTATAAATTTCTGTAAACCACATTGTGAAGCTCCATTAAATAACTTGTCAAGAATTGTATGTATCCCATGATATTAAATTGAATTGGTTGTCTTGAAACAGTAACTTGTGTAGTCGGTTTAAAATCATCATACTCTCATTTCAAATTTAATGATGCATTTAAATAATGCAGTTGTGTTTCCTGACAAAATATACCAGTAGCTTGAAATTAAGTTGATGGTTAAGATGCATTTTATTATCCATTTTGCATGCAGTGAAGTGTGATGTAAGTCTGTTGTAGTTTTTTTCATGATTTTATATATATTCCCTTTATTGCAGTCTTTACCCGCATTAAAATCATAGGTAAGTTTTCAGGTTTGTTCAATGAACTTTATTCAGGAAATGATACTGATTTGGTCTGGTTCTGTTATCGGTTGAACAGCTTATTTCTTTCATTATTCAACTGAACAAATGTACAAGAAATATATAAAATAAAATTAACCAGTATTTTGTAGTGTCTATCATCAGAATCTCAAGACAGTCTGTTAGCCAGTGATACTATATTATACAATTATAATGTATTTGCTATATATAATGGATGAAGCACACGTCAGATTTTATTTTGGTCATTATTTGTGTGATATGACATGTAGTTTTTCTGTAACAGTGGTTGTTACACATCTTCACATCTGGACAAGGATAGATATTTACTCATTTGCAAGTCACACATCCCATAGCCCTCAGGGTGGAGCAACCTCCCTGTGAGCTTCAACTTTCTTGCTTATCCATGCGTAATTGGAAGGTTATCTTATGACACTTTCTACCCTGTAGACAAGTTGTAGCTTTTCTAATCATTGAAAAGGACAATTCATAAATTTATGCAGTTAAATTACCAAATGTGTAAAGAGTGATCCAGAGGAGGTGTGGGCTGCTATAGAGTTTTGAACTGTGATGTGCAGAAACTCTGCTTAGTAGTCAGGAGAATACCAGTACTTTGTGTAGTATGTGAGACCAGTGTTGTAACTGATTGCACAGACTGTAAAATTGGAGAGGCCCTCTTGCATGTGTGTGCTGTTTGATTTTACTCTGCATTCCAGGCCATACCATGCATGCATAGGTTGCAGTCAGACTGTGCTGAATGTTGTGTGTCACAAATTTGTGCTGTTCAGCATTGATACTAAGTATCCCAGGCTAGTTTCCAATGCTCACCTCATGCCTAGGACAGTAAAGCCTGCCTTTAATAGTGCATGGATAACATGGAAACCTGTCTTAATTAAAAAATCTCTTAGGCTGTGAAAATGTGCAAGAAAACACAATTATTACCTCCAACAAATGCAGGCTATTTAATGTGGATAAAGAAATCAAGAATCTAATGGAGAAGTGTGTCTGAGTGTTAATTTGCTCTGTTCATACAGCAGTGCCCTGTATTGTATGTGATTTCTGAAATTTACCTCTGGGTTTCTGACTGGTGATTTGATTACAATTAAATGAGGGTGTGTGTTGTATAATCTTTATGTATTTTGTCTAGAAGTAAAGTACCTTTGTTAATGTGTGAAACAAAGTTCAGGTCCAATACAGTTCATTGTAAGCAGTTTTTTCTTGTTTGTGAATCGCGGTGACTAGAACATAAATTGTCGAAAGAGACAATCTTTCTCTTAATTTGATCACAAGACCATAGCTCTACAGTGTGCATGGTCAAGCTATACTTCCAAACTTTACACCTGTTGTTGGTGTAACTGCATAGAAACAAAATTCTTATACAATGTGAGCTGGTGTAAACATTTTTGTTCCTTGATTGGTGTGGTCTAATCATTATGCAACTGTGATTTCAGCTGACAGCTATATTCTGTCCGAGTGTGGAGGAATGTTAATCTAGTCATTTTAAAGAATGGTAGAATACACTTACTGATTATGAAACTTTTTTAGTATCAAATATGTAACTTCTTTTTATTGTGAAATACTGTAATATTTTGACACTTTTAGTGGTGTGTTATGATATGTAACTTTCACACTTCATTGGTGGTTTGTTTCATAAAGCCATGCACACTTCCAAACTTGCTAAAAATAATGTCCACTGCATGCAAAACATACTGCTGTAAAACATCATTAATGTAAGGCTCTTATGTGAATAATGTACACGTATGAATGTGCAGGCGAACTTGGATCTGTGCAACATGATTAGAATTTCCACATAATTTGCTTTGTGTGTTGAGCAATTTTGGATTGTTCTGTAAAACAAAAGTTATCTGTTTACCTTTACCTTCATATTTTATCTTTTGCATCATATTGCTTATATTTAGCACATTTCTGGTTCAAGTTTTGGGGATACTTTTGTGGTGTTTTTCATTCCCTTCTTAGCCACATATTGAAGTTTGCTTAAAAATAAAACACTGTTTCAAAGTTACCGTCAAAACACAACAGTGTATAAATATTAGTATTTTATTGTGGCAACATGTTTCGGTCTTATTAGACCATCTTCAGACCAGCATTCAGAGATATGATGTACAATCACTGCATATCATGTACTATGGGCCCACAGATCTTGGATTAAATGGACCATATTTTGGGGCTGGACCTTTTCACAAGTACAGGGCCAGTCGAATTATGAGAAAAATTTGTTTTCTCTATTCATTTCCATAAAATTTATTGACATCATTGCCTTTCAAAAGGCGATTTCTTTATGTACTGATGGATCGTAACTATTGCCTTTTAGGAACAAGATGAGATGCTGTCCTTCACAATGACATTTTAATCCTTTTCATCACACTGGTGGGTTGCATCTATAGAACATTTTAAGTAAACTCAATTTTTGGGAACTTTTGATGTTTAGTATTAGGGGGCCCAAGTAAGGTCAGAAGAAATTATGAGTGCATTTAAACATAAAGCAAAATGTAGGAGTAAAATGAAAAGTTAGAATGTGGTGCGTCACAATTTATAGCATTTGAGAAGTAGTCAGATATAAGCAGCAACTATGAAAATCATGCAGTGTACACTCTACACTTTACAGCTTTGTGTTTCATGGCTGTTAATATATGAATATAATCACTACCTGTGACTCTATCTTATAAGCCACACAATTGTAAGTGATCTGCCTGTAGATGCGACAGCATCCTGCTTGCTTTAAATTACAGGAGTCAGTGTGTTTTCCATCTGATGAGCTGTGATGTATAAATTAAGATGGATGTTTTTCAGTGCCTCTGAAGTTAGAATTGTGAGTTTAAATTATATGTACTTATATTTTGCACTTAATGACAAGCTGAACATGATAACATGTATTTGAAATAAAACATGTTTGAAATTAGAAGTGTTTCATTTGTTTTATGTCTGGTCTCCGTGCTGCTCATGGTGAATCATTACTAAAAATTATGTTAGTGTTGTACCAACTGTTTGGTTAATGCTGTTGAATTATACATGATAGAGTGAGCAAGAATGGAGGATTTGGATGGACATAGGAGTGTATGGTCACGGCCGATGCTTAGAGGTTGGTCTTTTATTGTATGTAATACAGATAAATATAAGAGACTGCTCCATCATGTAAGATAGTTGATATTCTACTTTCTGCTTCATATCTTGAATGCAAGGGTCACTTGTGATATTAAATTTTTTAGTTGACTTTGAGAAAATAGTTGAATATTTTTATGTATTTATTCATATGCAATGTGGCCAAATTGCTTGACTGCTTTGGTTGAAATTTTGGTATGGTAAAGGGCCTACAAGGTCACATTTAAGATTCTGCATGAACTTCATGTATGCTTTGTGAGTGTTCGATGCCTTTAAGGGCTGTTCTGTGTAATGCTTGAAACTGTTGTGTATTGTTCGAGTGTTGAGAGATTTTATTAAACGATATATGCATGTATACAATTTTTTTGGGGGGGGGGGGGGGGGGGGGTGGGGGAAAGTGGTATTTGACAAGGAAACAGATTTATTTTAAACCAATTTTATGCAAACTTTTCTTTGTTAAAA
>Ga0131853_10003627_pt1 | contig 27717 bp, 18 predicted proteins | sample TergutLab28metaG_FD_92764 | JGI IMG/M metagenome (GOLD analysis project Ga0131853, IMG submission 92764) | Labiotermes labralis P1 segment gut microbial communities from Petit-Saut dam, French Guiana - Lab288 P1 (version 2) (version 2) | ecosystem: Host-associated > Arthropoda: Insects >...
ATATAGCTAGCCCTTAAGTTCCCTAGACAACCTGATGATGGCCAATACAGGCCGAAACATGTAGTTGTTTCCATCACAGTCATTAAATACACCTCAGTGATTAAGTTGTGTTTGACTACATACGTTTTCCTGGTATTCTTCAGATTCCCCAAAATTACATAGTTGGCAGAGATAAAGGTGTCTGTGAGCAGAAAAACCTGCACACACACACACACCGAACTGGGAGGCTGAACTCAGAACTCCCTGATTAAGACTCAAAGTCAAAGACTACCATGCCCCCTTTATTGCCCAGTTAGTTATATTTACAATGTTGTCTGCAATGTTTGTCCAAACTTCAAGAACATGCTGTAGAGGTCATTTTGAGGAAGCAGTGTCTTCTAAATCACAGGCCAATTCAACACTATTACCAGATGAAGTACTAGTATTCCAGAAAAATGAATATGGAATGAATTTTCAGTGAACCTTTATTAGTATCAACAGTATCAGATTTCCAAAATTACCATCTTGTAATTATATGCACGCTCCCAGGCATCACACCATTCCATGTTTCCAAACTGACTGTGTTCCATTTAATTTCTTAACGCCAGCAGCGGCTCTTAATTATGCACTCTTCCAGCTGTTGACTTATTTTACAGCTTATTGTTGTGGTATGCCCTAGACTTAATACAACTACAGAGGAATAAATCTAACAGATTTAAGTCATATGACTAAGTTAGCCACCTTACCTATCCATCTCTTTTGGAACATTGGTGTGTATTATTTTGTTGTTTACATTCTTCCTGAACAAAGATAATGTCTCAATCATAAAAACAAGTTTTAGAATTTCAGTTTTGTCTGGTACTGAACTTGTGATTCAAAATGTTGACACTATTCTCTATACTCTTCTTCTATGTGGCACTTTTGACAGGCAATATCTTGTAACAAAAATTTCAGTAACATTTTTTCCAAGATGCATATTCTGTAAAGGCACTGCAACTGAATAACCTTTGTTCAGATGAATTTACTTCACAAGTGTGCTGCAACTGTGTAATAAGACATAATGAGGCACATGTTCCAGCAGCCACTCATATATCAGCAATGACAACACATCAGCAGTGTCCACTAGCACACCTACACAAGCCAAAGCTGTATTTCCTCCCCTTGGGGAGGCAAGTGCCTACTTCTCAGTCATAATCAAAATCAAAATCAGACATTCAAGGAGCATATGTACACTACAGTGTTATTAATACATACGTTCCCTTCAAGCACCACCCTACTAAACAGTATTCATGAAAGTATTCTCTACACATGGTGGGCCAGGATAGCGTAGTTGGTATAGCGACTCACTACGGGCTGGATGGTCCGAGGATTAAATCTAGGTTTGGGGCAAGATTTTCTGCACCCATCCAGACTGACCCTGGGGCCCACCCAGCCTCCTATACTGGGTACCAGGTCTGCTTCCCAGGGGTAAAGTGGCCGGGCGCGGCGCTGACCACCCACCCCCATCTAGTGTTTAGGTTAAAGAAAGAGTAGAGCTATACCTCTACTCCACCTCTGGTCCTTCACGGCCTGTTATCGGGTGAACGTTACCTTTTTCTCCTTTTCACTTTATTCTGCACAGATGTCAACATTTTGATTTAAATTCTTCTGCATAAGAGGCCAAATGGTGAACAAGCAACAAAATTTTATTTACAGAAGTAATTTTTACACTGGTGTTGTTTTCATTTCATACAGGTTCTGAGACAGGTACTACTGTAATCATTTCAAACTCACTTTACACCTGTAAGAAGATGTTTCTTTTTACTACACTAAAGAGAGTAAAAGATAACCATCATAAGCCAGCTTATTTGTTGCATAGACCATGCTCATGTATGAATAACATTTCTGCCTTACATAATAAAATAAAAGGCTCCTCACATTCCTATTCCTTACCTCTCATCACACAGTAGCTCTTCATGTCTCTCTAAAGTAATCCGTGGGAAATCTTTACCACAGAACTGACATTCTGCAGGCAATTCATTCACAGCCTTTTCTACGGCCAAGTTCCGAGACGCAGAGGTCTTGCTAATTTCGATCCTGCAGTTGGGACATGTAGCAATCTCATCTCTCAATCTTGCATCTGCCAGTACATGAGTAAAGCATCCAGCACACATTAGGTGCCCATTGGTACACTGTAACACAGATTTAATTCATTACATAAATAAAATGAAATGTCTGGATCTTCAGCTTCCATGGTTGTCAATCTGAGCAGAGCTGGAAGAGTGTGAAAACTTGAATGATTTTGTATAGGTATTTCAATAGGAAGTTGCCTTTTTATTAATATTCAAAATCAAATCCCAGAGATCTCCTGATTACTAGTATACAAGTTGCTGCATACAAAACATAACACCTACTTAGTTTCTTCAAGCACAGACTTCCAGCCCTACAGATATTATCATAATCGTCATTTCTTGGAAAGGACTTATTACTTAAGTATGGATTCTGTATATGTTAATTTACAAAAAAAAAGTGAGGGACACACACACACACACACAGATTGGGAATCCCACACATCCTCTTTTCTTAAGGATGGAAATTAGGCTAATAATCACAAGTAAACAGATGTATAATTCTTTCAGTACCATGGTTGTTAATACAAGACTAGAAATTTCATAGGTTACATAAGCTTTTACATCATATGTAACAAAATGTCTTTAATCCAGTGGTTAGCAGCTTTGCTGCAAGCTTGGGAGGGAATGAAGTTGAAATCTTGGTCCAGAGACTGGCTAGCCCAGCTCTTTTTCATGGTTTCCATCAGTCCCTTCATTCAAGCAACTTCTTTAAATCATAAAAGGCAGCTTTGTTCAAAATCCTTTAGGGTCTGTTATTTACTAATAATACTCTCATATGATGCTGTACAGTCTTAGAAACTACTATAAGTTATGTTTTAAATAAACCACAAAGGAATAAACATAATCTGTCACTAGCTTCTAGTGAAGGACTCTGGTCTATGGAGTTAATGTACTGTGTTACGCATGTTCATGTATGTGCATATCCAAAAGAAACCTGAAACTTCTAAAACCAGGGAGGAGCAGCACGAACTAAACCACGTAATATATGAGGCAGATTATACAAATACATTAGAGACCAAGTAATGAAAATTAAGCTCAAATTCATTGCTGTATGTGTCAATTTTATGCCATATAATTGTAAATCAATCACAGTCTGAAAATCTGAATTTAAATATATATCATTAGCCACTCTCCACAGGTAGGCATCACCATCCATCACTAATTTCAAAATAACATTTTTCATCAATATGACAAACTAACTCAAGGCTTTGTGTGCACTGGAAAGAGCACTACATGGGTGGTGTATGAATCTACTACCAGTTTCGTGCTATTTCTGAAACAAGAATTGTGGGACCATTGATACCCCATCAAGAAAAAGTTGTAATGTCACAAAAAATAAATATGACATCAAAGGAAAAAAGCATCAATTGTCACTTCTGCTTGCATTTATTTGCCTGTTTATATTAATTTATCCAATAAATGCAATGGCTACAGGCTGCACACCTATGGTACAGTTCCTTGCAGGGATAATTTTTTTTCTCTTCACCATTGTCAGAATTAGCTTTCAAGCTCACCTACTCTGCAGCCCAATGGCTACAGGTGACTCATTCCCCAGCAGTAAAGCAGGTGGCATAAAAAGTTGACCACTCACCTCCATGTGGTACTGGCATTTAGAATGTGTGGCACTTTACCTCCATGCCCCTCACACCATGGTCTGCTGCTTAAGCACAGGTGGCAGCTTTGCCTTCATCTTATTTATTTGCATATATTTAAGCACATATTTATACAATATTTTCTGTGTCTCTTACTGACTTAATATAAGGCTTAAAAGAAATTATGTGGAAAGATACCATGAATTTACAATCATGAGTTAGGTTGTAATACTTAAAACAAGCCAATGAATCTGGAGACTTTGGAATAAAGCTGAAAAAGCCAGCAATCATAATATGGTATTAGTGGCATTGAACAACCAAGTTCTGCTAGTGTTTGAGAACAAAAGGTAACACACTGGTATTGCTACTTAAGAGGTCTCAGCATGTTTCTATCAATGACAGGGTGCTAGTAACACAGCATTATGAATACCCTATAAAGGTGAAGGTAAAGTTCAAAGGCCGAAAGGGGGTGTAGAGGTATAGCTCTACCCTTTCCTTAACCTCAGCACTAGATGGGGCTGGGTGGTCAAAATCATGCCCCAGCTTCTTTACCCCCAGGAAAGACCTGGTACCCATTGTATAAGAGGCTGGGTCGTCTGCCAGGGCCAGTCTGGACAGATGCAGAAAATCTCACCCCCACCAGGAATTGATCCCCCGACCATCAAGCCCATAGAGAGTCGCTATACTGACTGAGCTATTCCAGCCCATGAATATCATATATTCATTACAATTACAACAGCATGTTTCAGACGACTTATACAGTCCTCATAAGGCAGTACTATAAGTTCATAAAATGAATCAATTGGTAAGTCTACCTGATGATGGCCATAAAAGTCAGCTGAAACATGTTGTAGTAAACAGTATGCATGTATGATATTCATAGTGCTATGTTACACCAGACCCTATAATGAATATAGATTTGCCAAGCTCAACAGGATGATGATACATAAATTAATCTCAGCATGCTGGCTACACCAATGACTGCTCAGTAAATGGTTTTATTTTTCAAGTGCCAGAAAATTAATACAAATTTAATCTAATCAGAAGTCAATCTGCAGGAAAAACACTACGTTTCTTTGCATGTGATGAACAATAACCATAATTTGATGGTAATAATGGAAATATAAAATGCTATATCATTACAGAGAGACGAGAGATGACAGCAGTAAAATTATGTCTAAACTAAACCATAGTGCTCAAAATAATGTCTTACAATATGAATGGTAAGAAATTAGTATTTTTTTTTTAAGATATTCAATTCTTTCTGGCCAGTATATTTCCCAGAATTTAACATTCTGTTTAAAATGTTGTCACTATAAATATACTTAAGTTACTTGTTACAGTCAGAAATCTTAAAACACCAACTTTACAGTGTTTCCATGTTTCATAAATATAATTATAAATGCATGATAAATACAGAGATCCACTAAGTTAACAAATTCCGAATTACTGGTATGCACGCTTGAAAGAGTCATATTTTGCCCCTAATGTAAATAATGTTTAGACATGTATGACAAGTCCTACTTTTTACATTTTCCACTTGAATTACAAAGGCCAGGACAGAGGCATTAAGGGAAAACTACACCAGTAGCTACAGCTACATATCATACACCAAACTAGTAGCAGCCTGACAACATAACTGAATCAAGTGCAATTAACCACCCAGCCACTGACTTCATTAGGAAACTAAAAAAAAATTATTGCAGTTGTACTGTTATTAACTACACAGCAAAAATAATGGTACAACTTTTACCTATACAGAGGATAAAAATGTCCCGGAGACCCTCGGTTACAGACGCTCCAAGGGTCACTCTCCACGCCACACAGAATAAGATTTTCAAACAATAACTTACATACTGATAGGAAACATATGAAACTGTGTTTCAGGCGGTGAGTCCACAAGTCAAACTAAACCGTATGCATGTGCCAAATTAAGAACATTTGTATTAACAATAATCACGTCATTCTGTCAGTCGTAGTCTTTCATTCGATCAGCTGATTGATAAACAAACCTGATACACTGCAGCTCTGGGCAGATCCAAACATACAGCGCAGCACAGTATCCCACCCAACCTTTGTTCAAGTTTATCCGATTTACCATCAGGAATTTTGCAAATTTTTCGTCTCTTTTTTTCAGGTTCAACAAACTCCTCGGTTTTGTCATTTTCTTGAAGATCTGACGGCTCCCTACTTGAAGACGCTGCTTCAGGATCCGCCATCTTGTTTATTATGGTCTGCGCAGTTTCGAAATAAACAAATTTGGGTCATGCGAAGAACAGCTGAAAAATCCAATAAAAATACAAGCTGATGCACACTGTCGGACTGGGAAATGTATATACAACTACTGGTAAAGAAGCTAGGTAACACTATAGAGCAGAGTCCCAAAAAAGATAATAGTTCCTCTGGTAGTCGAGAAATATCTTAATTTGAATGGAACAGAAGGTTCGTTACTGTATACACAACAGCCAGCGCTGACCTACAGATAATCCGAGCAACGTTTATCCGGTCCACACCCCAACCTATATATTTTTTTTTTTTTTACGTTGCGGTGTATACGCGCCACACGTTTCCCGCATCTCATCGTGTCCCAGTTAATCATCCTGGCGATATTTGGCAGAACATATACGAGGCTCTTCGTTATGCATTTTTCGCCTCTAGTATCATACGCACAACTGTTACTTCTGCTTCTGCACATTCCTCAAAGACAACACATTCTGTAACCATGGCAGCCAACCATGATAACCGTCTGTTCTGTCTCATGTACTTCACAGAGCAACAATAGTAATTATGGAAACCAGGGTGTTACACCAATAAATTACTCACATGTAACTTTATATGACACATTCAGGAGTAGAGAATTGTGGTGACTATTGGCATAATTTTCATGCTACTCTATCTGGCCAAGTTCCAGATTTCAAAACTTGGGCAGTGCTTCCAGGGGTGATACCATGAACAGGAGACTTGGTCCATTAATCCAGTTTATATAAGTTTAAAGAGATGTGCATACATGGCTTCTAATTACAGTGAATGTCTCTCCATTGATTATTAATTTAAATTGTATTGTTTCATACAACGTACAGAAAAGTTGTACGGCCAGTTCTTCTTAAGGAAATGTGGGGTGGCATGTCACAGACATGGAGAACCCAAACTAATGATCACTGCTGACACTTTCAGAGTTAAAATCTGCACTCTTGGGATTTTACATGGCCTAGAATGGTAGTTTCTTACTGTCATTTTGAAACAAGCAATTGGTCCCACCCTCAAAGGTCAAGCAGTCCAAGAAAATGTTATCAATATGTTGTCCTTAAACATTGATGAGAAACAACCATTCTATGCTGCAAAAAATCTCAAAAGAGTGCAGATCTCATTTGTACCTCAGAGTTAATTGAAAAGTTGAAGAGAGGGGGTCAGTTGCTGTTAGCTGCAGTCAGTCATATATAATTGGAATATTTCCTGCAGATTTAGGGTTAAACAACTTTAATGTGATTTCAATGGGTATACCGTAAAGCACAGTACATCCCCATAAATAAAGTACTGTTAAAATATGGTGCGAAGTCTTGTATTCTCTAGCTTAATGGGGAAAGGTACTTATCCAGTCACTCTGTAGCAGCAGATCACCCTTCACTTCATCAGCAATCGATGGTCATTCAGACCACATAATTAGTTTTTTAACAGCGTTAAACTGAGAGGATTATTGGCAAACTAAACCAGTGTTTGTACATATTTACTGATAACATCTACTAGGTAATTCAAGTGGCTACTCTGAATAAACCTCCTGATAAAAACCTGCTTTGTCAGGAACAGTCTTATGAGATAAGGTTTGTAAGCAGCAATTCAACTCTCCCCTACAAATAATCCCCACAATTAAAATACTGCCTCACTGCAAAGCAAAAACTTTGATGTAACTAAACAGGCACAGCAAAACTGAGTGTGTGGACAGTTAGCTACCTTTCATGGGGAAGAAGGAACAGACATACAAATGGCCATGTAAAGTACAGTATCTGAAAAGGAGGATGGACAGATGCAATGAATACGGAATTCAAATTCCAGTCTTGAATTATTTCTGTTCCACCTAACATATATGTGATTGCAGATTTAATATTTATTTGTCCTTCTGTAACATACACCAGGAAAAACAGAAAATGTACAACTAGTAAAGTCACTCAGAAGTAGCACACACAGTTCATCAGAATTCATTTTCATCAGCTTTAATCTTCACAGAACCCCAAAATTAAATATGAGAGTTAAAATTTTATTCCATACCGGTTAACATTTACAGTTTAATTATTTATTGTGTTTACCATAAATTTGGAAATATCATTACCCTGGTATTTATATCATCCTTTTTTTAACTATGGAATTTACTAGTACAATGAAGAAAAATGGTAACTTGAGCAGTGATGGGCAGCAATTACAATCTTGGTGCCAGTGTAGTGTATCACAAAACAGTGGCTAAATTTGAAACATTCCAACAATGCCAACAAAGTATTAAAAGCACCCACAATGCTAGCAAACTCTCTTCAATTATTGCAGTTAATATACAGTCATTTCAGTCATTCTACTTTCAACTCACAGGTCTATTCATAAAAATTAAACAGGAATATCACCAAACCTGTATGTACCGGCTATAGGTAATGAGAACAAGGAGATTCTATTCTGTTTGTAACACAAATAGATTACGAAATATTTAATGTAGAAATTCAGCTTTGGGTTAATTCATACCGGCCACTAACAACAGATTCTTCCCATTACTTTACTTTGCAGACAACACAAATTTCCAAGTGTGCAGCAGAACATTAATTTTGCATAGGACAATTCTTGTACTTAACCATAAAATAAATATTCCACAAAAACCAAACAAAAATTGAGATCTTTCAAGTTCATAGTCCATAATTCTAAATTCTACCTTTCTCAACATTTCAAGCTAATATATATCGCTTCAGAAAATTACTAAAGTTCTGGTTTTGATTTAGACACAGGAACAATAACAATAGCTTTTCAACCACAATTTACTTGGGTGACATCGTCCCATTCTGTATCACTCAATAAGATGTTAATTATCCAACCCAAACATACAGATCTAGCGCAAGTCTTTCATTATACACTACAACATGTTTCGGCCATCCCTCCCTTTATATTTCTTTCGTGTATCCGTCATATACCTGACGAGAGCTGATCTGGACAGCCGAAACCTGCTGTAGTGTATAACAGAAGACTATTGTATTAGACCCGTATGTTGTGTCTGGTCATATAATTAACACATTTTACTGTATCACATTCTACCATGTTCATGATACTATAACAGACACACTTATTTCCATTATGTAGGCAGTTAGGCCTCATCACTCCATCAATTTAGCTGTCCAGCAACTAATGCCACTCTCTTGCACATGCTTTTGCAAAGTGAAAAACTGAATGCACAAAACAGAATTCACTTATCTACACAGATCAATCAATACATCTCTACAGAATTAACAATTCAAGATTGGTACAAAAGGTATTCTTTGAGCATCTTAGGTAGGGGAAGAGATGAAACTGCTGTCTTGGTGATGTGCTGAAGAATAGCATCACGACAAGCACTCTGCAGTGTTGCCACTGGAATTAAATGAAAAATAGTCTGATAGAGTGTAACATAAACCAGAAAATTCATACACAGAAAGGTTCTTGGCAGGTTACCAATGCTTCAGAAACATTTTTGGAATAACTGTCAAACAGCTGTCACACAAAAAAAGTTTAGATGTAGCAAGTACATATCTAACATGTAATTTCACTGCTCAATTCGAAATCTAATAGCAGCAGACTAATTTCATCATATATTTTAATGGTCTATTCATGCTTCAACCTGAAACAAATTTAATTAATTACCTCCATAAAGCTGCACTATTCTCACTTGCTTCGTAGTGCCATAAACATCAATAACTGCATGTAGAGGACCTTCCTTATAGGGTATAAACTTTGTACATGGTCCTTGATCTTCACCATTAATGATGAAGTGCATTTCAGCATAGTCTCCTTCACCATGATTAGAACTGGGAACATAAACTACACCTATCCGACTACCAACATCTGTTGGAAGAATGTCGTCGGCAGGGCTTGATGGTGAAGCACGTAAAAGACTGCGGGGTATGGAGCCTCTTGAAGTACGTACATTATGTCCATCGCCCAAGACTCTCCTATCTGTCTCTTCTGGCCTTGTGCTGTCTGTTACAGCTCCATACTCATAGACATTGTTATGAGACTTTGTAATAGCGAAAATCCATGACGTCCCCATGTTGGCGAGGTCTGGTAACGCATACTGTGGTAAACCACCAACTCCCGCAGCTGCTGCCTGAGGATCCAGTTGAGTCAACCCCAAACGCATATGTCCGCTCCAGCCTCTTTCATTCTTCTCAATTTCCAACAAAAAAATCTCTCCTGGAAGTAAAGGCTTCTCGCTAAACGTAAGAGCATTTGCAAAACTTGCTTTGCGATACGCTACCGTGTTATCATCGTACAAAATTATGTTTCCTCCATGATGGGGATGGAATCGGGTTATCATTTTCCTAACAGTTTTCTCGCTCATTGTATTTTTTTGCACTTCTGTACTTACTGCATGCAACAGAAGTAAACCTTTCCAAAAGGTGGGTCTCCCTTTACAGACATTGCAGTAAAAAAAATCATAGAAGTCAGCAATTCAAATTATTTTTCCTTGCAGTATTCCGTAAATACTTCAAAAGTTCATCGTCGACTACAGCGTATAATTCAACAGTACAATACCCAATCCTCCCAAACATATGCACATCACAACATAATCGGCGCGAGACAAACATATTCTACGATGCGCGGATTAGTAGCCATCACGAATTACATACCAATTTCTGTTATCCGTGCCAGCTACCATCTATGCCACTAAGTGAAAACCACATCGGTCTATGTCCTTGGATAAGACCATCATTTGTGATATGTGAGCATCATGCGTCACGAATTAGACCTTGATAAGACTTGTTTCAGCCCACTGTCTCGAAAGGTCTACCAAGTCGTCTTCATCCATTTGGTCTACAATTCAGCATTATTTTTGGCATCCCGTTGTTATTCATACCGTGGATTAGATAACTTCACCGAGTTGAACGAATTGTTTAGCAAAGAAACTCTCATTCAACTTTGATAAAACAAGTTTCATGATATTTGCAACAAGCGATAAAACATATACTTATCGGTAGTTAAATACAGGTTACGATAATAAACAATCGGCCCTATAGTTGCAACTTTGCCTGCAAATTGATCATTGAATGTACTTCCCTTTAAGAGTGAATACCTATACTCATCCGTTTTTTTTTTTTGTTACTAGCAGCATGAGAAAATTCAGTACACGTTGACTAAATGGTTGTACTAATCAGGTGTTACATACTCGTATTATGCCAGATTAATCCCTTTTTTTTTCCACAGCACCAAGCATGCAAATCATATGTGATATAATACAACACATGCTCGGAATAAAATACAATATGTACATAGCGTAAAAATTCATTTAACCCTTTAAACGCCGAGTTAAATCCCATCTGCCTTTTACTAGCATTATTTGGATCTCGCCATATTCTCCACGTTAGCAGGATAATGGTTAAAATATCACAGCAATTAAAACCAATATCACGCAATATTACCATTGTTACATTCAAGTTTTGCAATAATATGAATTTTTTGTTGAAGAATGATTAAACGCTTATGGCGGGAGGAAGACTATTAAATAAATATTTTCCAGCATAATGAACATTTTAATGTTTACTAAAGTTGGTATTTACCAAAGGCCACATCTAAATCTTGTTCCTATATGTCTGAATTTGTTCGAAAATGTCCATATTCTCTCCAACAAATAATACCTACAGTAAGCAACAGCTGGCGAACAGTGGAATATTAAACATTCTAATACCCAACATATTCTACTGAAGCAACTGCCATTATTCTAATGACTTTCTTTTGACTGTGAAGATAATTTTAATCCCCACGAACTTTATTCCGTATGACATGTTGGAACTGAAATAATTGTACGTTTTGTTATATGCGAGGTTATAGGTACGCGTAGCAGGACCTGAAATAACATCCCTTGCGACTGAGGCGCCCTGAGTAGAATAGAATAGAATTTATTTTCCACAGACCCTCTTTAGTGCAAGAATGTGGAGCAAGTTATAAGATGAATATAATGCAGTATAATACAATATGAAACATTTTTTTGTATAGTTGTCAAAATATCACATAACATAACACAGGCTTCCAACAAACCTGAAAGAAAATTTCAGAATATTCTGTCCCTTAATAAAAATCTATTTCGCTCAAAGGATGAAACGAATTAGTCCCGCCCTATCATTCCATTGTTGTTCGTGGTTACGGTGTCTGGAAAATCCGCAGTAAGTCTTCTATTCGCCATTCGCGTTTATGGAGTAGCACACGTAAGGAAGTTCGTTAAGACTACCCTGTGTGCACCCTACTGTGTATGTTACGTGCTATGAGTCAAGTGTCGATGCAAAGGATGCACGTACTAACACGAAATTCGTACATTTAAAATATGCGTAATTCTTTTTGAATTATCCTAAATTCGTAGTATCTCATTCTCTACGTAATGTTCGTGAAAATGCCTTTGAAATCGCATGTGTTCAGTATGACGTGAACGAGCATGCATACGCAATATAAATACATTTCATTTAACTCTTCTGTATCGCACTTCGGTATGTATGAGCCGAAACGTTTTGTAGCTGTCGGCAGGGTACCATGCGTTTCACTCCATCACCTGTTTGCAATCTGATCTGTGGCCAGTGTGATTGCCACTTCTCATAGATGAATACTATACAAACCCATCGCTGTAGTATGTCACCTTCGATTGATTCCCCTATTCTCCATACTGCCGAGGAGAATAGGAAGGGTAAGAGGTGTATTTAGCTTGTCTGTGTGTGGTGCTTTAACTAATCGCGAAAGATGTTTTGTGAAAGCTGGTTGATATCAAGATGGCGAAATGAAACTTGACGTCTGTGTATCCAGCGTGACGTATGTGTGACATGGACGTCAGTTAAGTGTGTGGAACGTGCGAAGACGGTACAGTAGATTTGTTTGTAACTTTAACATCGGCACAGACACGAAATTTGTTGTTTGGAATGGTTATACACAGAGGTAGAGTTAAGCTATAAGGTGACCTAATTTTAATCCATGGTAAAGATAAGGCTTATCGACTTTTAGTATATTGTGTGCATTGTACTAAAGCCTGTGTCATATCAAAGTAAAATAACATTTGAAGGGTTTGTATGTATCAGGTTATGTCTAGTGTATCAAAGAATCCAGGCTGTATGTTCATAAATAAGGAACAGCTGTTGCCAAATGGCTCATGTTTGAAGGCACAGTAGAGATTTTATATTTATAAACGAGAAGTTTGTAATGCAGTAGGGTTCATTGTCAACTATTGCCATTGTTTAATGTATTCCCTTGGTAAACGTGCACAGGTTTAATTGTGGTTGTTACGTGAACTTATTTCAAAAACTACAAACTACATTAGTAGTTAACTAATGGTGTTGTCTTGCAGTATAATGTTTAGAACACTCACTTTGTAGAACACAATTAAAAAGAAAACATTTTTCTGTTATGCATTAACAACCTGTTTCTTTCCTTTTTATTACAGGACTGAGATCCTTGTATATGTTTTCAGCTGTTGCCACTTTGCATGTCATTGTGCAGGAGTAGTGGCTTTATGTACTTTGCATTGAGCCTCTTCACAGACTGGCACACTGTCATAACTAATGTTGGTGGCTAGTGAATACGGAATGGCAGAAGGTTCTCCATCAACTTCTGTTACAAGTCTGCATCCAAATACTTCAGAGCCATCTGTACCCATAGAAGAGGAGCACTTCTGCAAGCTTATTTTGTATATTGAAATTAGCAATTCCGGGTAATTTTTTATATATATATATATATAAATATAGACAATACTAAATACATGGTCATGACAGAAGGCCAAAATTAGCGGCAAATGTATACCACAGAACGTATCTTTCATCTCAGGTCTCAGCATGGCAGCCGTTTGAGCTATGTTGTCTACAGACTTCAAACTCCCAACAGAGGCAGACTTTGTATGCATTAAACTCCCTCAACAGCTGTTGCATTGAGACTCCAGATTACAGAAATGTTGCATGTTACTATATGTCGTAACTAATCTAAGAATGTTCATAAATTAAGAATCAGAAACAAAACTAGCAGTTAGAAGTGAGGGTTGATGATGAAAATTTAGTCATTGTGTCAGCTTTCCAGAACACAGGAGCAAGAAGTACAGGATAGTAGTTGTGCAGTTTGTTGTTTATGTTTTGAAATGTGATCTTGGACTCTGAATGTCATACACAAATTACAAATATCTAAAAACATAGTCTTTAGTATATTTGTATGTAACAGGGATGCAGCAGGTAGGCAGTTTAGGACATTACTTATTGAGGAACTTCATCCTATGTACATGTCATGTAGTATTGTGTGGGTAGTAAAATATTTAAGGTTTGTGTGTGCAAAACATGTAGTCAGAGTGGTGGAGGAAGCAAGGAATATGTTCACAATCTTGATACAGGAACTAACTCAACATTATTACTGGTGGAATTCTTTGTGTACTATTGGTGTTATATTATTCTAAGAGAGGGTTAGTGTCTTTTAGGTAATTTTAATCTCATTAATGAACTTGTAGGTGCATCATTATATATGTGTATTTTGTAATTGTTTGTAATAATGGAAAATCTCATATAGTAAATGTGCCTGTTGTATTCTTTCAGAGTTCGGATTTGGGATGTGATCATTCTGATCCCAAACTTCATATTCCTCTTATTTCTTGCACTGAGGTTCAATAGAGCACGATTGAAACTACGTGCTACTAGCAGCCCCATCTTCCTTACATTCTATGGACTGGTGAGTGTTGTAACGAATAAAATAGCAACATTGCCAGTAACTGATAACTGTATTTGGCACATTCACAGTGTCAGATTATAAAGATGCCCCCATAGCTTCATTCACTGTCCATCCATTCACAAGTAACAAAACATGAACTGCTGGGTAGGTGTGTATTAAGTTTGATAACATGAAATTCTACTAAATTTTGTCAAGACATTTCATTTCAGTTTAAATTAGACAAGTTAATAGGACAGTTTTGGTGAACAGCATATCTGTGCACCTCTTTAGTAAAACTCACATTAGTTGTGATGAAAATTGTATCAAGGAAAATTTGTTGAGAAATTTGAAGCTCATTTCATGTTTAATATACTTACACTCACACTGAAAAAAAAAATGCTCCAGGACTGTTACACTACATGTACTTTCCCAAACTTGTGGATTCAACATTCAATCCATTTGTCTTCTGAACATACCCAACGATCATGAAAGTCTTTTAATATGTAAAATTAAAATACAGCTTACTCTGCTACTGTATGTGTTACTTTGTTACCGTTTAAACTTTCTCATTTTGTTTACACCTTTGTGGCAGAAAGTTGCAGAGATGTGCCAAAACCATGCCCATCTGGAGAATAAAAACCAACTAGATGCCACTTGTTATTTTATTGTACTTCTTACAGGCTCAACATGTTTTGGGCATTACTATGCTCGAAACATGTTGAGCCTATAAGAAGTACAATAAAATAACAAGTGGCATCTAGTTGGTTTTTTATTCTTCAGTTATCACAATGATGCACAGTCCAATAAACTTCAGCTTCCATGTCCATCTGTCTGCATGTAATCAGTGTAATGAATTTTTAAGGAATTTTATGTTTGTTTGTTTATTTTTACTTATAATTTTCGTTAAAGTAGGGCAAAACTAACACGTCATTTTATATGAAGACCTACGTTTGTCTGCACAAATGTGGATCAAAGCTATCTATATATCTGGAGAATTATTTCAAATGCAAATTGTTAGCAGAAAATTTGGATACAAATGCTCCAGAATTGTTAGTACTCTGCATACTGGTTTGCTAATATGAAGCCCAGGCATTTTTTGGCTTGATATAATACCACATGAAATTGTAGGAAATTTGTTTTAGTTCATTTTAATGACCTCTGGGGATTAGTGAGAAAAACAATTATAGCCCGTGTAACTTATCCAGAACAGTCCTGCACATAAAGTGTTCTCTGCCGCATGAAGCAGCAAGTTTTGTTTTAAACTTGGGAAAATAGCTGCAGAAAATCATGAGCTGTGTTTGGAAATGAACTGTATTTCATACATCTGTCTTCAGCTGGCTGAAGATTCAAAGAGGGATATGATGAATTGGAATATGAGGCAAGAACTGCTTGATATCCAGATAAACAAAAGTGTGTGAACTTGTGGCCAGATACCATCAGGTGACCCTTAAAATTGGTGGAGGATCAACATCAACTAGGAGACACTGCATCAGATTCTTCATGAAGATTTGAGAGTATTGTCTGCTCAAATTTTGTTCCACACGTTCTTGCGGTTGGGCAATAGGAACTTAGTCATATTTTGAGTAGATGTCAGTCAAACCTTTGAAACCAATTCACATATCTCAGTTTTACTGTTACCTGAGACAAGTCTTGGAAGTTACTGTATGATCCTGAAACAAAATGTCAGAACATGGGGCGTGGAACAAAACCATCACAGAGGCCCAAAGAGTTGTGCGTGTGAAGACCATGATCAAAATGATGTGGATCAATTTTGTTTATGAAAAGGGCTGGTTGACAAAGAATCTCTGCATGAAATAAAACCATTGAGCAATAAAATGTAACTACATATGCTAGAAAGGTTATTGAAGTGGATTTTGAGGGTGAGGCTGCATTTTGAGAGAAAGGCAGTTGGTTATGACAGTGCCCCTACTCATTTGGCCATAATAGTGAAGTGCTTCCAGATGAATCACGCCATGATGGAGATCAGCCACCCACCTTATTCACTTGACCTCATGCCTACTGACTGTTTCTATTCCCTGAATTGAGAACTACCCTAAAGGAGAAGAACAACTTTAGTACTGAATTAAATGCAGTTCTTTTGGATGCCTTGGGTGACTGTTAGGTGCATATTCTAGAATGGTGTAAAATAGTGTTGCAGTCAGGGGAGATTATTTTGATGAAAGATAACACAGTTGTCTTCTTCAGTAATAAACTCAAAATCACCTATGAACACTTCTGTAGGGTTACTGAGCTACCTTTTTTGTATCTCCAATGTTTTTTGGGTCATCTGGCTCATTATCAATAAACTGAAATAAAATGCATGTGGAAGTATCAGAGGTTTACATATGTGACTGTATGACAGTAGTGTATATTTAAACAAAGAATTTAAGCTAAGAGGATGCAATATGTGGTTTAAAAAACTCACCATTGTATTTTATCACAATAAAAACATTGTAAAAAATGTATTTCTGAGAGGATTCCTGCTTCCAGCATAACTTATTGTCAGCAAGCGTGTTTATGTATGTGTGTATATATGCTGTATATACAGTAAAAACCTGTTTTTACATTTTTGTGGGGACTGCATAAAAATGGCATAAAATGCAGGAAGTGTTATGGGCACTTGGCTTGAGTAAAATTGCAGAAAATCAGAATGTGGGACCATACAACCAGGGGTTTCTATATATGGGTCTAAAACTAGGTCTATTAACCTATGCAGTGTTTCACATTTGTATATCGACTACAGATAGAAATTTGGTGTTCAGATGTCCATGGAAACTCTGGAATTGTTAAAATACATTTGTTTTGTCAAAAGAAGCTGTGAAGAATGCTGTGTGATGCCTCTTTTTTGAGTAGTGAATACTGGAATGGCGCATGAAGAAATGTGTAAATGATATGGATGAATGGAACTGTGTTCATTGTAAGAGATCTGTCTTTCCAGATACAATGCCATATAGATAGGTAAAGAAGAACCAGTGTTTTGCAGGAGGAGGTTCAGTGTAATTGAATCCAACAGATAAAAACATTGGTAGCTGTATACACTCAACATTGCATTGTATCGTAGAAGATGGAGCCGTTATCATCACTGCTGTGAGAACCTCAAACCATGGCAAGGGGTATTAGCATTGTAATTGACAAAATCGCTGGCCCCTGTAGATGGTTTGTGTTCTGTTGATTAGCTTTTCTGGAGTGGAATGTGTATGATCAGTGAAGCTTTAGCATTGAAAGCAGCACATTTAGGAAATGTGTGAACTGCAATTTGGAATACACTTTACCACTCTTGTTAACAACTTACAGACCGGTTCCTACAAGAATATAAGTATAGGAGAAACTTATTTTATTGGCCAAAAGAGTTTAGTGAATTAAACATATGTATGCTGCTGAGCACACACTACTTTGTCTTTCTTCTTGTAGGTCGTTATGAACGTTGTGATCAGTGTAATCCGCTGCATAGTTTCTATGACGGTGAATGCTTCAGCAGTAGTTGGAGGTTATGTTGATAAAGGACTTTGGATTACTGTACGATTTTTTATTCTTGCCATGGAACTGAGTGTTGTTATTTTTGGATTGGCATGTGGTAAGTAGTGTGATTTTAAATGAAATATTTAAAATTTGAATATATGGGAACAACTGTGACAAAGTTAAGTTTGTGACTTAATGAAGAGGTGAATAAATTTAGAGGTTAAAATTAATTAAAATTGTGTTAGTATTAGTATTATTATTATTATTATTAGTAGTAGTAGTAGTAGTAGTAGTGTGGTCCCATTGTGGGCCCTAACAATACGTAGATCATAATAGTTCCTTTGTATCGCCTTGCTGTTTGAATGGGGCTAAGGAGCTTTGCCAAGATTAAAATATTAAAATCTTAATACTTTAATCGTTCCAGTAAGGGTGATGCCTTGTCTAGATTAGGGTGTTGGACTTGTATTCATTTGTTCCAAAAAAAACTCCCTGAGGATGGCACCATGGTGCCGAAACATGTAGGAGTTTGTACTTGTCAAGAATTTTATATTTTCAGTTGCATATGTCAGTTGATGTATTATTTGTAAGAATATGCATGGTGTGAGTAACAAAAACTGCTTGTGTTAATCAGTTCAGAACCTTGTTTCAAACCATCTTCCTACCAGGTCATCAAGAATTAACCTTTATCATAAGGCCTTTTAAATTAACTCATTTCCTTATGACTGGGGGCATAATATGCCCACCTTGTACAGAGTTCTGAAAACTGTCCATGTATTTATGTCACCTTAGTTTTGATCCTTTAATATGGTTATTTTTTTTGGATTATGTTTGTTTTTATTGGTATGTTGTCTTGTTTTGCAGGCCACCTGGACAGCCAGAGTAGTATTCGTTATGTGCTGCTCGCAACATCTTTTATTTCATTGGCCTTTACTATTACTCAGGGTGTTCTAGAAATGGTTTCACCTGATGAAATTTTTCATGTTAATTCCAAAGATTATGATCTTTTTGGCCATGGAGGAATGTTGTTCTGGTTTGTCAGCTCTGTTTTGTTCACAGTGGTAAGGAAATGAAACGGTAGTCATTATTATGTTATTTTGCAATGAATTGTATCATTCCTCCATTTTCTTGCTTAATGCTTCTTTTTCTTTTGCTTGTAGGTATACCTTGCCATATTGGTCTTACCATGGACAAGATTAAGAGACCGTATAGCTTTACCTAGTAAGCGTATTTTCTGACCTTCAGTACTGTGTTCATTTTAAGTATTATTTCTTTAGTTCTGTGTTATGCAGAATTAAGGTTTAAATTACAGATTACAGTATAAGGAAAGTACAAGAGAAATGTGGCATTTGTGTTAGAAGTAAAAAGTAAAAGAATCTGAAAGAAAGTGTGGGAAATAAGTTATGAAGGAAATGTCCTGTTGTAATGACAGGTTTACTGAAGGTGTGAATTAGGAAATGTGACTTGAAGAATGTGAAGAATATAAATGAAACGAGAAGGATGGAAGCCAAGGTCACATGAGTCCGCACGTGTAAAAATGTGTGTTGTATTTGGGTAGAGCAAATAAAATGTATTGTGTGCAGATGACATGTGACCATATAATTGAAACATGTCTAAAAATTGAAAAGACTACATCCGTTTCCAAACGAGGTGATTACATTTAAAAGGAAACCTACATAGGAAATATTCATGTTGAAAATAAAGGACAGTCATCTGTCATACCAACAAAGCATATTGGTGGATGTTTATAGGGAAAAGAGGGCAAGTTGAGTTGCAAAAAAAAAAAAGTGGGGGTAAAATTCCCAAGGAAAGTTAATCAGAAAATATTGTTCTGTCCTCTCGAGATTATGTGGTAACCATGCTGTTATATTTGATCGCAATGAGTTCAGGAGGTACCCAAATGTCCTCTGATAGTGTAATGGTCATGCAAGGAAGTCAGCACCTGTAGTGTTGATATGCAGAACTAATGTAGTTTTTCTAATAGGGTTTGATGGCACCAGGAAGGACGGCAAAATTTCTTTGTCCATCATCTGATAATCTGGAAATCCTGACAGTCCAGTACTTAGGAGAATAATCCAAAGACCAAAAGTTTTGCTTTTTACCTGGAGGAAAAAAAAGTGTCATCAATGAAATAGGCAAATCTGGGGGACATGTTCAAAAAGGCCTCCAGGAGGGTCTGTACGTCAGCTGTTGTGATATTTCCTGACCCCTTGTCTTATAGCCCATCAACTTCTTCAGCAGTGAAGACTCCTGAAAATACAAAACAGGACCCTGATGACCCTGTATCATCAGATAAAGGAGATGGAATACTCTGATTAGTTGTACAGCCCAAGTATAGGAGCAGGAACAGAAATTACTTGTAAGAACTTAGGTCCATATAGGTACCATATGATAATTCAGAATATCCAATAATGCAGCACCTGTCCAGTCAGATGGGTGCTGCATTAACAGAATGTAACTATTACAAGCTATTTAGTATGTAAAGTGATAGGCCATCAATAGGAAACAACATTACGTATTAAGGCATATTCTAGAACTATGAAGTAATTGGTTTAATTTTTCCTTTCTTACAGCAAAACGTTCCTTCTACATATATATATTTTTCCTTGTGGTCCTGTATCTCACGCAATCAATAGGCAGTGGCCTTCTAAACTACGGTATTGGAGAGGGGCTCTGCATTGTGAATGTAACAACGTGTGTATACTTCACACTGCTTACACCACTAGTCTATCACACATTCCTCAGTGAGTTCTTTGGGTAAGTTCTCATTTACTGTGTGAAATTAACTCAGTCTCTAGAGGTTATGTATTATTGACATGTTTCATCTTTGAAATAACTGAATGAATATCAGTTAGATTCACTGTTTGAGGTTCAAACTAAAATTTTTGAAAACATTTAATTTTAGTCCATGTCAGCTGAATATCTCATGTATTACAAGTAGTTGAAATCAAATTTTATAAATTTTTAAAATGAAAATTGAAATAGCTCAATAAATTTTAATCATATTCCCAACACATTTCATGAAAATATGTTCAGCATATCTTGTAGTGTTGTACAAATTTGACACTGAAGGTTCATATGTTACAGCATATCTCAGCCAAGCATCATGTTTTCCTACAAAGCACAAGTGGACGACAATATGGAAGATGACACAGTGTCGCTGCCACATCAGCAATCTTTCTCATCTCTTAAGACTGATTCAGATTATATTTACCAAGTAAGTGCCTGTATTACTTATTTATTAATAGTAAAGCTTGCGTGAGTGTTTTATATATATATATATATATATATATATATAAAGTTACATGATGTTGCTGTTGGTATTGAAGTGTGTATAGCTTTAAATTATATTTTAGTGTGGAAGGAACAGTCATGGCCTCAGTGAGGAACTGTTGCAGAATTTCTTTTGAGGGACTGAAGGAAGTTACAGGAGCCTCTGTCAGGATAGCCAGTGTTTTAACCAAGATTTGAACCAGGCATCTCTGCATGCAAGTCTGTTCCATGTTTGCATGTTGAATGTGTCATTTCAGTCCTTTTCATCCCTTTCTGGACTGCCAATAGCATAGCATTGGCATTCTGTCTACTGCAGTTGTATGGCTGTATGGACACACCCCAACTTATGCAATTTCAGGTTGTGCAAGTTTAGACTTTCCAAAATAAAAATAATAATGATAATGAATATTGAAATACTGACATGTCTTAAACATGCTACATTTTTCATTATGGAACTGAAAGAACAGTGGGTGGAGGTAGCAGAGGAATCCTGCTGGGCAGGAGTGCTCACACAGTCTCTTCCGTGATCACTGATGTTGATTCAGATTATGTCAGTCCCAATGACATGGTGATCTCTTTTCCTTCCTCATCTTTGGATTGAGTTTTGTCATCCACCACAAAAAGATGTTGCCAGTCAGTAAGACTTATTCTAGGATTAAGGTAAATTAATTGGTTTTTTAGTATAATGTAGGTATATGTATTAATTAAAAGTGAGTTTTTAGTTTCTGTGTTTCTGATGGCTTATATCAGTATATATAGAGAGAGAGAGTTATATATATATATGTACCCACCCACACGTGACCCCCCACACACACACACACACACACACACACACACTCTCTCTCTCTCGCTCGCCCCCCCCCCCTCTCTCTCTCTCTCGCTGTCTGTCTGTCTGACTTGCACAAATATTTGCTTGCACCATACCTTTTGGAAATAAAACAATGCAGAAGTAGGGACATGTCTCATGGTCAGCACATATTTTCTGGTTTTTGAGGTTAAGCATCAGTGAAATGCTATAATGATCATTTCATTGCCTTTATCAAGCAGGTGCTGCCTTCTGCTTTTTAGTTATATAGCTGTTGTTAAAGTATACTGTAATCAAGTATGCTAATAAACTTTCCAAGTAAAGCTGGTCAGTCACAACTGCATTTGACAATTTTGTGTTGTGTAATTTATTCTTACATGTTTTGGCTTCTTTTAAGAAGCCACTGTCAGGCTATATGATACTCAAAGAAAAATTCTCTGATATGTAAAGCTTGAATATTTCATTCCATGAAGCTGAGATCTGGGCTTTTACAGTTTTATAGTTAGTTAGGGAGCTTAAATTAGTTACAGGTAGGGGATAAAATGTATATTAAAAGTATATTAAAATCATTAACTTGTACTTTGATGTGAAAGAATATCATGTCTGAGTGCACTGGTTCCTCTGTAAAAGCTGAGGTGTCAACTTCTTGGAATGAAATATTTTAACATGATGTATAAGATAATTCTACTGTGATTGTTAAATTGACTGATGATGGCTTTCTAAAAGCTTTGTCAAATGCTGTTATGATTGTCTTTATTTCCAAGTTTGCTGCTTGTTTATCACAATGTGATGTTCTCACATAACGTTCATGTATGTTAATTAGTAACTGAATGGCTGGGAAGAAGGTTAAGGCTACCCTAACAGTTTTACTGTGATATTCCCCAGTTACTCCAGGCAAGTGTAGGGATAATACTGCTTCAGTATGTCACAATTACTTCCATCATCTTGACATATTTGTTTTAGTGTCATTATATTCATTTTACCATCTCATTCATCACTTAGTATTAACTCTTAAATTGAAGCAGGCTACATGAATTACTTGATCATCAAAAGCAAATGAAAACTGATTGAGACAGATTTTGTAAATGTTTTAAGTGAACAGGACTTTCAGTGGGAAAATCTGTTGTATTGATTGAAAGGGACAGACATGTGAAAATAGGTTCCCAGCATTCCTACTAACAGATGGAGGTTCACTATACTCTGTAAATGTAGATACCCTATGTTAACTTATAAAAACATGAATGTGTAAAATGTACGTGCGTGAAGTTGTGGAACCAGTTTGTTCATTTTGTGTCCTTTTCATTGCAAGAGATTTCCATACCAAAATTCTGTGCACTTCGGTTCTCCTCGTCTGGGATACATGTTTAACTATTGTAATGTTCTTGATTTGACTACCATGGTAGCCATATAAATGAGAGTTTCATTTTCCACTTCATCACTCCTAATTCCAGGTGTTGTCTTTGCCAGTGCCCATCATCTGTTTGATCTCATTGGTCTCTTGTTGTCATGAGACTGTTTTCTTAGGCTGCTGTCCATAATCTGGGTAAAAGTATGTGATATGGACTGACTTCATCCAGTAGTTCAAGAAGGGCATATGACCTTTATTTATACCTGAAATTGATACACAGCCAGCCAGCAAAATGACATGTATATACACACAGACACTGAACAGTGTCCACAAAAAATGCTCCCACAACAATACTTGTAATTTTCTTCCAGAATCGGAACATATTTCACAAATATGCAAAACGACTGGTAAAATTACAGATATTTGTACTGAATTGCCAGTCCCTTTTTCTTCAGTCCACAAAATTAATTCAGTAGAGCATGTCTTTGGTGATTCTGCAATGTACAACAGAACCTACTACAGAGGTTCTTGTGTGAGATGCTTTGCCACCAAGCATACTCAGATTTCATCCCAGAATTTTGTGCATGTGGCTAATACAGCTTTAACCTGCTTAATATTTTTCCAGCATAAAAATATCCCAAATGCCTATACTTTAACTGTGAATGTGTTTTCCGAAACTATTCTTATCTTCCAGGCCCACTAGTTTGTAAGTTGTACATACGAAACAGTAATGGATGGTTTGGATAGCAATAACTTGGATCTAAAATTGAGTGGAACTTAACAGTTGGCTGCATGTAGTGGTGCTGCATTCATGTTTCAATATTGCTTAAAAGCAGCTGAACCCAAGTGTTCATCCATCTTCTTTAATTCTGTCTTATGATTTCATTTCATTCATGTTAAATGTGTTATATTGTGTTGTTGTTGTGTCAGTTTGTATATGTTTGCAGATTGCTTGTTGGTGAAATGTTATTGCATGGTCTACAATTAGTGCACTAGTGAATATAACAACAAATGGCTTTATTTATTGCAGAGTGTGAATGGTAAAGAACATGAGAACTCTGAAAACAGGTAAAAACTATATATTATCTGGAGAGTGGAGATGACCTCTCACAGGGTCAGAGCATGTTCAGAAATGAGTTGTGTTATTGTCCAGTGGGTTTACTCTGTTTTTGGGGTGTACATTGCAGATTATGTCTACTTATATGTCCCATCTTACCAGCTCAGCTTCATTATGTGAAGCAGTGAATTTATGAACTCATCATACCAACTGCAGTAGAAACATTTGTTCGCATTCTGGGATGGTGTAAAAATTGCATACATAATGCTTTGAGTATGTTCAAATTAAAATAAACTGGTTTCCACCGACACTGATATGACTTAGTACAGCTAGTTGATTCAAAATAAATTTCAGAGGTGCATATCATTTGTCCTATATATTCAGTGCCTTTGATATGTGACCTCAGACCTTGTCAGTGACGCATAAAATATATTAAGAGACCAAGAAATGCGCTTTAGTTTTATGGGTGTTATTTTGTTGCATAGTGGTCATCAGCGTGTTTCGGCCACTTGTTTGAACATCTTCGGGGTGAAGAGAACAAGAATACAGATATAATTAAAATGTGTCTGAATCACTCCACAGCTTAAAAATTATATAGTTTTGGTTAAAATTCATGGTTGAATGGTAAAATAAAATAGTGTTGAGTGTAAAATGTCAGAAGGTAAAAAACTGTTGTTTGGAGTATGTGGAGTGAGGTACACAGACGATACATGTGGTGACTTATGATCCAGATTGTTGAATGATGATGATGATGATGATGTGTATATAGTGAACTGCAGTTCACTATGTAGACTATGCAGACATGGCCGTAACATGTTGGTGGCCAATATGCAATAAAATTACATCCATAAAACCAAACTGTATTTGAATAAAGAGAGACCAACTTGATGTCACTTGCTTTTTTATTTCATTATTTAATGCTCAACATGTTTCGGATGTTAATACATCCATCCTCAGGAGCTTGCGACTTATTTGTCGAGTTATTTCATGGGTTGTATTGCTCTGGTTCGATGTGTGTTGGTGTTACGTTGTGGTTTGGCTGGGGTGGTGTGGTATCTGGATGCAGGCCAAAGCACTAGTGCTTCAGCCTGCGTCCGGATACCACACCACCTCAGCCAAACCACAACGTAACACCAACATGCATTGAACCAGAGCAATACAACCCACGAAATAACTCAACAAATAAGTCGCAAGCTCCTGAGGATGGATGTATTAACATACGAAACATGTTGAGCATTAAATAATGAAATAAAAAAGCAAGTGACATCAAGTTGGTCTCTCTGTATTCAACTATCAAGATGATGCATGCTCCAATAAACATAAGATTCACAAAATGCATTTGTTGGTCTTATGGAATATGAAACATATGTAACTTGTCTGTGATGTTTTGTGTATTACATATTGTATTGTATTGCTTGCAGAATAACAGTGTGTATGACAGTACGCAGTTTGACAATGGTGCCACTCCGGTGAATCCTCTGTATGCTGCATCGTTACAAAGCCCTGATAGCATTACAGGGTACAGTATTGACAGTGCCCAGTCACTTGAAGTTGGTGCAGTTGGTCAAGGCTACCAGCAGAATTACACAGTCCAGCAACATTGAAACATTTGTATGGCCTTGAAATTTTGAATTTTTTTTTTAAATACCTGTACTAACTGGAAAGGCATGATGCCAGATCTACATATTGCACTGGCTACAGATACAGTTTTTTTGATGGTAGCAATAAAACAGATCAGATATATTGTTACAGTAAATAGTGACATGAACAGTTGTGACAAAGGAACAGTCTTCTTGCAGGTACTATGAAGGAAAATTTTGGGTATAAAGACTGCTTATTTGTTCACTAAGTTACTCTAAATGGTGTTGGACACCATTTTCAACATTGAATTAATTGTAAATATATGCATATGTGGACATGGCATGTGTGTGCGTGCGTGCGCATGTGATTGAACATTTCTTCATTGTAATTGCCTAGTCTGTTAAATGTCATTTTTTTATCTGGACGTAGAAACATGGAGTGAACCTTGGGGCTCCAGTTATTAATGACAGGTTATGTCCCCGTGAGATTACAAAAACAACATGACATGGACAGTGAATTTGCTTTGCCATGTTCTCTTGGCACCCTCTGTAGTGAATGTTTCTGTTCCTGTCTCATTACTGTTTCTTTATGTATTGAAGAAGTCATAGTGTATGAGTAGAGTAATTTCAAACGTATATTGTTGCACTGTAAAGAGACAGACTGAAAAAAAAAATTTATATGTCTATCTTCAACCATTTCAAGCAGCATATGTTGTCATAATGGTCTTATTTCATCAGGATGTCACAAATGGATTTGTTTAATAATGCTGGCATTTTTCTTTTCAAATATGTATGCAGGGCTGGCTGCCTGTTACCATCACATTTAAAATTGTTGATTATTATTTTCAGAAATGTTTTCCTTGAGATTCTTCTATATTCATGGATGAAAAATGTTCAGTTTGTAATTCTAATTTTCTCATGCAAATTGCAGCATTGTCTTATGGCAAAACCTGAAATGTTTCTATTCATTTTTGCGTTATTAGTTGACATAAAACTATAGGACTCTGCAACTAGCATAACTAGTGACTTGAATTCAATTAATTATTGTAAACACTTTTTTCAAGATTTTTTTGAATGAAGGTACATGTATGTATTTTGAGTCTTTAACAGGAAGTTGAGGCGTGCTTAATTTTACTACTTATTTATACATAGTGACACAGGTAACTAGTTATCAGTAACTATTCAAGGATTTTTTTGTTTTAGTGTGAAATTTCTGTGAAAACAGCATGTGCTTCATAATAACCACTGACTGCAAGGAATGTAGTCATCTTTCCCATCATTTTCCAGTTTCCTCCCTGGTTAATAATGTTTTGAAGTGTGAACTAAATGTATAGAAAATGTGTCAAGGCCTGTGCATGCATGTGTGTGACAGAGAAGACATGCATGCACATTACATTTTTCGTGTGCTTTGTATGAGCACAGTATACCACTCGCAAAATTTAATTTTTGGCAAGAAAATGAAAGACTTAAGATGGACTGCACATGTCAGTCAGGTGCCAAGTATTGCAAGTATTCTGGGGGGGGGGGGGGGGGGGGGGAAAATTATTTTGTTTATTTTTAAAAAAAAGAAAATATAGTCGGGGGGAAGGGTAATAAAAGAAAAGGGAAAAGATGGTGAAAACCAATTTTTAGCCC